>ERZ894240.314-NODE-314-length-57943-cov-96.825197_pt1 | contig 57943 bp, 45 predicted proteins | sample MGYA00380298_ERZ894240 | MGnify/ENA primary metagenome ERZ894240 (study PRJEB32331, sample SAMN06328419) | human gut metagenome | biome: human gut microbiome; feature: stool | host: Homo sapiens | collected 2014-06-27 ... | reverse complement strand
TATTTGCTCAGGTCTTAGAATTCTGTGTTACTCTGTGGTGAAAAGATTCATAACCCTACAAAAAAGAATTAATCGATTTGATGTGTAATGAATCGGAATGGAGTTAGAAACCTTTCCTGTATATCGGCAACTCTTTCCTCAACTCCGTATGAACCACTTCGAAATTGACAAAGCCATTCACGGACTCCGGTTCTAACAGCGTTACCGCAAGGTTCGCATTCTTCTGTGAAAGACGAATGATGAAACAACCTGCCGGGAAGCTCTTCTTTTCCTTTTCCATCCGTGTAGATACTGTGACTGGATAAATCTTTTCCCATTCCTTGGTAGCTTTCTTGTATCCGGTAACCATATACTTCTCTACGGTGGTTGTGAAGGGTTTTCCTATCTCTTCTACCTCTATTCCTAAAGCCCGCAATTTCTCTGCTTGCATCCGGCAGGTATCCGGCAGAATATATGCTTTGGGACGTTTGCGTACTAACTCAGCTTTCAGTTGAAGCGCATCGAAAGTAGGCAGAGGTTCCGTAAAACGTTCGTTCTTAGCAAGGTCAATAAAAGTAACGGGAAGCTCTGTCCGTGCAGATTGAAAAGTGACGAATATATCACTCTTTCCGCTGCAAGTCTCTTTCACTGCCTTTCGTATCTCACTTCTTACTTCTTTTGAATGAAGAGCCGTCGTTTCCAAAAGACTGCGGGATACCAGAAAACCACATTCTGCACGACGGGCAAAACATGCTCTTCCCAATCCTATTCCACGTATTTCTATGAACAGAGATACCGCATTGGTAAGCCCCTGAAACGTGGAACTGGATTGCGGGCTCTTGGCATCTTTCATTGCATACAAACTATCGCTCCTGACACTGGGGGTAAAGTAAAAGCCTGAATGATAACCGTTAGCCTCCAATGCCTTCTCTGCTTCTTCACGGAATAAGCCGTTGGAAAGTGTACGTATTCCGGCAGGGATATTCAAATGCCCGCTGGGTAGGAAAAGGACATCGGCGGCCGTAGCTGCTTTAGTACCCCGCAGCAATTCAAATTCCTTGCGGAAAGGATTGAATTCGTGGATGTCCAGCGCTATTTCGGGATTCCATTCCTTGTACGCTTTTTTAAGAAGAAGAGCCACCGGATCGGCAAGTTTACTTTGATCCCGGTTCAAATCATACCCACTACCCGATTTACGGCTTTGCATGGCATAACCATCTGTATTGGCTACGGGTACAAGCGCAAGAGAAACCTTTTTCAATAGTTCGGCACCTTCGGGCGTATTCAGTAAATAATCGACAAGCATACAGGTTGCTTCCGGTCCGGCAGGTTCGTTGCCATGCAGTCCTGCCTGTATCCAGACCCTTATTTTCTTTTTCTCGTTGGGAGTTCCGAAATAGAGCACGGGGATATCCCTGCCCTGTGGAGTCTTTCCTATATCGGACAGCGTAACCTTATCGGGATGCCTGTCGGCTAAATCCTTCAAATACCTGTTTATCTCGAACAAGGAAGCCAGACCTTCTTCAAGCGGCTTGCCGAGGGTGGGAGTGGAATATTGCTGTTCCGGTTCGGGATAGAAACGGCGGGCTACCTCTTCCGGTTGCACCGTGGGCTGGATATTCCAGAGAGAAGGGTTGCTGAATACGGTTTCTTGCGCAATGCGTTGCAGATAGAGCGCTTCCTCTTCGGGCAGTCCGGCATAATAAGTGCCTGTATAGGGTTTCTGAAAAAATACGCTACAGAATACATTGGCGACAAGATAAGAACCCTGTCGGGAAGGGTGGCTGTGATCGTTATTGTAAAGCGTGATGCTTGGATTTTCCGTGCGGACACGCTTCCAGGCGATGCCGACGGGGGCACACCAGGCATTCAGTTGCGCGGTCATCTCCAAATAACTTTCAGCCAGTCGTTGCTGCATTTCGGCATACGTGTTGATGTCGTGTCCCCAAGTCATGTAGAAAACGGTTTTTCCTTTCGGATTGTAGAGGCGGCGCAGGCTGTCGAGGGAGTGGGCAGGCTTGTACACATTCTCCCGCACCCATTCCTTTTCGCGGGCAGGCGCTTTACTTTGGTCTTGCAGGATGACGAAATCCCAGTTTCCTTCACGGATGGCATTCAGGGTTTCAGGGTTGGCAGCATGTTTCTTCAATGTCCAGCCGCCGTGTTCCACCAATTTTACCGAAAGCTTATGGCCGGTGGAGGCGGCAAGGGCCTGCACTTGTCGGACTAAACGGTTGTATTGCGTGTAGCTGTTGCCTATGAACAGTGCATGTAGGGAGTCTCCCAACATGACAGGAACGGCACGTCGGCCCATTTCGGTGGAGTGGTGTCCGATGCCCTGTTCTTCTATTTTCTGCCAGTTGCAGGGCCAGTTGTGTTCGGCGGCTATCCGGTGGAGGTATTGGTAGAACTGATTACCGCGCTCGTAACGGTTGCATCCCTGTGCTTCGGCTTCGGGAGTCTTCCTTAAATATGATTCGCGGATGGTATCTCCCGTAGCCAGTTGGAGGATAATCGGTTTGGCAAGATACTTCTTGATTGTTTCGGGGGTGACATACGGAATGTTGCGTACTCCGTAGGGAAAATCTTGCGAAGCATCGGGGAAAGTGTACCATCCCGGACTGCCGATAACAGCTTTCTCCACATACGGGCTGTCATGAAAAAGCATGAAACGCTGCACAAACTGCCCTCCGGCTGAGTGACCGTAAATCATATATCCTTTCCGTTCACTACCTGAAGATTGGCAGACGTACTCAAAGATTTTATCAACCAGTGCCGGCGTTCGCTTTTCAGCCGGACGTATCGTATGATCCTTGTCGTCCATGACACCGATTTCCTGATAATCGGGCAAAGGAAACCTTTCCAGATCGAAGTGTGGGATGAAAACCATGAATTTATGTTTCTCTGCCTCCTGCTTCCAGGCTTTGAGCAGATAGGTGAAACCGCGGTCGGCACCTTCAAAGACAAAGACAATGGGCATCCGGCGTACATCGCCCGAAGCCGGAATGTAATAGTGCACATCTACCGGACGGTCGGCAAAGGGAGGATAGTCTTTGTAGGTGAACTTGCTTTCACCTACGGGAAGCACGGAGGCGGCACGGAGTCCGGTGCCCAGAAAGACAATAGCAAGAAGTAGAATTAATCTTTTCATTCTTCATACCTCCCTTTTTTAATGACTTCCTTGTCTTTTAGGACGAGTTTGCCGCGTGCTATGACGTGTGTCAGTTGAAGTTCGGAACCAAGGAAACAAAGGTCGGCATCGAAACCGGTGGCTATTCTGCCTTTGGTGCGCAGTTTGAGATTGCGTGCCGGATTGCTGGTGATAAGGGTCAGTGCCTGTTCCAGAGGCAGAAGGCCTTCTTTTACGAGCAATGTCATCTCCTGCAAGTTGAGGTGCAGGGGAGCGGGGCGATAGGTTGTTTCTCCTGTTTCGGGATTGGTGCGGCGCACTCCGCCACGGCCGTCACTGGAGAAGGTGATGCGGTCGAGGGGTACATGGGCTTCGAGGGCTTTCATGACACAGCGATGGGGAGCGTCGAATTTGGTTCCTCCGGTGGAGAAATCTACCATACCACCCATGCAGGCAAATTCTACGGCTTGCCGGAATAAGGCTTCCGTGCGTATCAGGTGAGTAGGCGAGAGGTAGGAAATCAGCGTGGGATACTTGCGGGCGATATCCAGCAACGGGGCGATGCCGTCGGACAAGGCTCCCAGATGAATATGCAGAATACCTCCTTTGCCGGAAGTGAAACCGCCGAGGCGTACCTGGTTGATGAGGCGCAGTATCTCCAGTTCGGTGGGGAAAGCGCTGCGGTCGTCACTCATGGCAAGTTTGCAACCGATCACTTTGTCGATGAAGATGAGATCGTCGGCTACGCAGGACATCAGTGTTTTGGGAGGCAATCCGTAGAAACTGGTAAGCATGTAGGCACTGAGGCCGTCGTCTTCCAGGGCTTTGGTTTTGGCGTAAAGGGTGGTCAGTTCTTTTACGAAACCGTCCGTACCGAGTAGCCCTACCACGGTGGTGGTTCCACAAGCCACCAGTTCGCTCATGGAAACGTCGGGGACTAAGGAAGCATAGCCGGTTTGTCCGCCGCCACCGGTGATGTGGACGTGCTGGTCGATAAAGCCGGGGGTGACGGCACACCCGCCGGCGTCTATGGTATCCAATGGAATACCGGTCAATTCTATATTCCGGTCTATGAGGGCTATTTTGTCATCTGCCAGTAGAACGTCGTTCATGCCGAGATGCTCCGGAGAGTATAAGTTTGCATTTTTAATGAGTGTGAACATGATTCGGAGTTGTTTTATAGTGTTATGAAATGATAAGCTATCAGGAACAGGATGCTGCCTATAAGGGGCAGGGTGTTTCTCTTTGCCAGTTCAATGGGCGATACACCCGCCACACCGGCAATGGCGACAATGATTCCCGCTATGGGAGATGCGGCACGCCCCATGCTGGCGGATAACTGCAAGGGAAGCACGAGGGAATAGGCAGGCATACCCAACTGTCCGGCAATTCCGGGCAGCAACGGGCCGAACGAGAAGAAAGCCGCGTTTCCGCTTCCCATCAGCATGGCCGCACAGAAGATTATCAGGGCGAAGACTGCTGCGATGGCAATGCCGGAAAGTCCTATATGCGTGGAGTAATCTACCAGTGAGTCGATGAAGCCGAGGCTAATCAGTCCTTTGGAGAATATCTCGGAGGCAACAATCAGTGTCACGACACTTCCGAAGACATTTCCCATCCCTTTCCAAAAGCTGGAGAAGGCGTCAAAGGTTTTCCGTATATTGCGTGTGTGGCAACCTACGAATACGAGTGAGACAAAGAGGGAAAATAGCATGGCGGTCGTTGTATTGAGCGTTATGGGAGGCTGGAACAGGCCCACATAGGGCGAAAATACAATGAGAAGCGCAAGCGGAAGTATGGGGAGCATGGCGAATATCAATGGAATATCCGGTTTGGCAGAGGTCTGCGGGACTTCTGTTGTTTCACTATTTTCCGCACTCTGCCTGGCGGCTTCTTTTTTATCGAAATACCTATTGTTGAAGTAAAAGAGAGTCATGACTACCAAGGTGGTAGGGATAACCAATGGGAGTTGGTGGGTAATGAAATAAGCTACGTTGGTCTGGTCGATAAGTTCGGCGGCAAGGGCTGTGTTTGCCGAGCCGGGGCCCTGGTCAAACAGCGTTGCGGCGGCAATGACGGATAATGCGGTGAGGCGGCTTACTCCCAATCCGATGAGGACGGGGTAAACGGAGGCGACAAGCAAGAGTCCTAATCCGGCTGCCGAGGGGGTAGTGATAAAGAGCAACTGGCCGATGGGAATGGTGACAGTAGCTGCCAGGTAGGGATAACGGCGAAAGAAACCCAACGGTTTCATGGAGATGTGCACCAGGGCATTGGTGGCTTTAATGTGATTCATAAAGGCTACATAGCCGCCGATGGTCATAATCATCAGTCCTGCACGGGACAGGTTGCTGATGAATGTTTCTTCCACTATCTTCACCAAATCGAAAACAACGCTGCCGGTAGGCTTGTCCGGAATAACAGGTTGGACGTTGAGCACGAGGGCAAATGTCAGCATGATGAGCCCGGCCAACATTAATACTCCTTGCGGATTGAGCTTCCGGTAGAGGTAAATAGCAGTGAAAGTAGTCACTACAATACAGAGTAGGAAGGCTATAACTGGCATATCTTGTAGGGTTCTAAGTTTATAAATAGAGCTGGATTAAATACACACGATGAAACGGCTGCGACGGATTTTTACCTTGGAAGTTATTATCAGTTTTATGTATATCAGTATCAGTCCGTTTACATCCGTTTCATACATGTGAAGTTCTTTTATAGATACCCCGGATTATTCTCCAATTGGCGACCTGTATTGGAATCAATGAACTCTTGCGGAATCGGGAACAACACAGGCGTATCATACGAATTCATGCCTCGTGCATCGCGTCCTGCAATCTCATTCAATTGTCGCATACGACGTTTGAAGTAATTGTTCACATCACGTTCATCTCCACCTTTCTCCTGACTTACGCGAATCAGGGTGTGGCGGCGTTCTTCTTCAGAAAGAAGTTCACGGCTACGTTCGTCCAGAATGAAATCTACGCCTCCTGCGGTGAGTTCGGCTTCTGTGATGCTGACTGCATTGGAACGATTGCGTACCTTGTTAATCCATTTGATGGCTTCACCTGCCTGGTTGTTTTTCAGCAAGGCTTCCGCATAAAGCAAGTACGTGTCGGCGAGGCGGAGATAAACAATATCTTGATAACATCCATCCTTGTCACCATTTGCCAGTAACGGTGCCACGTAATCCCATTTGCGGGTAGTGGGCCAGTTATACTTCTTGATAGTTGTCTTATTATCATCCAGCATAGCGGCGGTTACAGTGGTGTCTACCACCATCTTACCGTTGTTAAGGAATTCTGTAATCTTTCCGTCGGCACCCTTCTCGTTAATAGTCCATACCACTGCATAATCGGATACACGGTCGTCCTGAGTTCCCTGATCCTTGTAGTTGTAGAGACGGAAAGCGCCTCTTGAAGGCACGCAACGTCCGGCACCTTTACCACCGTTGTTTATCCAGAACACCTGAGGCCAGGTGGCTGCACCGCTTGTATAGTCGGGATCGTACTTATTGCTCTTGTTGATGACACCATCGTTGGAGTAATAGTTCTTATATGTACTCTTCATGTAAACCTCGGCTGTACCGAAAGCACTGTTTTCCGGTTCCGTGTTGACAAAAGCGTATAAAACCTCTGTGTTTCCGTCCGCATACATCGGTGTGCGGAATACGTCGATGAACGGACAGCCGGGATTGGCGGAGTTCTTGCCGAAACGGTTGGTTATCAAACTGTATTCGGAACCTTCTGCCAGTGGCTTCAAAACTTCGACTGCCTTGGAAGGCTGGTCCATTGCCAGGTACAGTTCACCCAGATAGTGGCGTGCCATGGCTCCTGAAATCTTACTGTTGTTTTCTTCACGCAACGGTAAATTGTTCATGGCGAAAGCAAAGTCCTGCTCCATGACTTCACGGATGGATTCTACGGAGTTGCGCTCCCAGTCGTTACGGTAGTTCATACCTGTAATTTCTTCGGTAGACAAAGGTACGGCACCGAATGAATACGTCAGATGGCGGTAAGCCCATGCGCGGAAGAAGCGAGCCTGTGCGATGATCTTATTCTTGTGGGCGGTAGCTTCGGTTTCGGTTCCTTTCCAGTCGATACCACTGCCTTCGGCGCGTGAAATCACCATGTTTGCCGTGTTGATGATGCGGTAACACCATTGGAAGATGTTCTGGAAGATCTGCAAGTCCGTCTGGTTAATTTGCGACGGATAGTACATGTATTTAAAGTCGCTGTGTGAGTTATTACTCCATGAATTATCCACACCACAACCCCATGCAGAGTGCAGAACGAGCGGCAGACCACCACCGAGCGCATCGGCACGCCGGTATTCGTTACGCATCATTCCGTAGAGGCTGGTTACCATGGATTGGAACCCGCTGTAATCTACTAACAGGTTTTCGGGATAGAGTGAAGCACGCGGATCTTCTTTCAGAAAACTGGATTCATTGCATCCGGTCATGCAGAGCACGAGCAGTGCTATCAGTGTATATTTTAGCTTTTTCATACTGTTTCTCTTTGTTTTAGTGGTTTATAAATCAAGTTTCAGACCGAATGTGAATGAACGTACCTGCGGAGTGGACTGTTGGTCGCTGATAAATTCCGGGTCGAGGCCGGTCCAGCTTGTCCAGGTTGCCAGGTTCTTGATGTTCATATATACTTCGAGGCGGTTCAGGGAAATCTTCTTTAACCAACGCTGAGGAACACGGTAGGCCAGTGTGACATCCTGCACGCGGAGGAAGTCGGTCTTTTCATAGAAACCTGCGTTCATCGGGTTTACAGAAGTATCCAGTGAGTTTTTCGGGTACTTGTTGGTAGGGTTCTCCGGTGTCCAGAAGTCTACCATGAGGCGGTTCTGGCGATAGGAGTTATGAGATACGTCGTAAAGCCAGTTATTGGCGGTCTGTCCCAGTTGGGCATTGAGGAATACGCTCAGACTGACATTCTTGTAGCGGAAAGTATTCGTCATACCCATTGTTACTTTAGGGATTGCCGAGCCGATGATTTCTTTGTCTGCCGGGGTGATGTCGTTCACACCGTCCTTGTCATGATACTTCATATATCCGGGGATGGAGTAGCGATAGTTCGGGTCTTGCTGTCCGTTCGGATTAGACGGGTCGGTGATCTGCCAGATACCGATGAAGCGGTAGTCGTAGTTCACGCTGATGGGCTGGCCGATGAACCATCTGGAACCGATGTCATCCATGGGGTTGCCGTTGGCATCGTAGAGACCTACATTCACGATCTTTGTCTTGTAGTGAGACAGGTTGAAGGTAGTGGACCAGTCGAAATCTTTCTTGGCAATGTTGTTGGAGGTAATCTGCAACTCTAAACCGCGATTCTTGGTCTCACCGATATTCTCGGTAATGTTTCCCGTACCGTTGATGGTGGGGATGGAGCGGTTCAGTAACAGGTCGCTTGTCTTCGACCAGTACATGTCGAATGTTCCCTGGATACGTCCGTTCCACAGTTGGAAGTCGATACCGGTATTGATGGATTGTGTAGTTTCCCATCCCAGTGAGGGAGAAGCCAGCTTGGAAGGATAGAAACCGTAGTTGGGAGTATGGTCGTCTTTCAGATAATTGAAGGTGGAAAGGTCGGGCAATGTAGTGTAGGCACCTACCGCTTCGTTGCCGTTCTTACCCCATGACAGGCGGTATTTCAGGTTGTTCACCACTTTTGCTAATGGGCTTGCCTGGAAGAAATGTTCATTGGAAATGTTCCAGCCGATAGCCATGGAGGGGAATACACCGAACTTGGATTGGCTGCCGAATGCGGAGTAGCCATCACGGCGTGCAGTTAGTGTCAACAGGTAACGGCTGTCGTATGAATAGTTCAGACGTGCCATCTGAGAGATATGATTTTGCTTGGTGTAGCTGGAACTGCCGGACATGGTGGCTGCTTTGGAAATCTGGTAATAGTACATCACGTCGTTCGGGAAGTCTTTGCCTTCCATCCCGTTGCCTTCCTTCTCGTAGCTCTGTGCAGAATACAGACCGGTGAAGAAGATGCGGTGCTTGCCGAATTCACGGGTATAAGTGACGATGTTTTCCAGAATCCACTCTTGTGAATGCCAGTCGTCGGTGTTCAGAATACCGTTGGAGCGTGCGCCGTAGTAAGTGTCCATTCCCTGATACTGTTTCCAGCTGCTGTTTTGGTACGTATAGCCGGTATTGAGCTTATAGCTGAGTCCGGGGACGAACGGCAACTTTATTTCTACCACGTTGTTGGTGATGACTTTAGAGCGTATGTCGTTGCTCTTGTTGTTGAGGCTGCTTAAGGGGTTTACAGAGAAAGCTTCGCTGGAATCTTCCCAGGCGGCGGAACGGATGTTGCCTTCTTCGTCATAAGCTTCTGCTAGGGGATTCATACGGAATGCTCTGGAGAAAGAAGCACTGCTGCCACTTCGGTCATAGCGTCCCAACTGGGTGCTGGTAGAGAATTTAAACCAGGAAGTGAACTCCTGATCGAGGTTGAAACGGATGTTGTAGCGTTTGAATTGGTTGCCTACGGCAGTACCTTTCACATCGGTATAGTTCAGTGAGACAAAATAGTTGGTCTTGTTGACGCCACCACGGAAAGAGATGTTGTGCTGCTGCTTGAAACCGGTGCGGGTTGCCAGGTCCAGCCAGTCGGTATCCATGCCGGCTTCGTGCATACGCAATTCTGTGGCGGTCATAGATCCCATCCACGGTTCGGGATTGCTTTCAGTGGGCGGGGTGGTATTGGCATCTTTCAATGCTTCCGTCTTATACTTCCAGAATTCAGCTCCATTCATGAGGTTGGGGAAGTTGATGGGATTGTCAATGGTGATGTAGGTGTCGTAGGATACGGTCAGTTTGCCTTTTTCACCTCTCTTGGAGCTGATGAGGATGACACCGTTTGAACCGCGGGCACCATAGATGGCAGCCGAAGAAGCATCTTTCAAAACTTCAATGGATTCGATGTCGTTCGGATTGATTTCGGACCAGGGACCATCAAAGGGGATACCGTCCAGAATAACCAGTGGTTTGTTATCTGCCGTGATGGAGTTCTCGCCGCGGATGCGGGTCTTGGTGGAAGAGCCTTCCGCATTGGTTCCGGTCACTGAGATATTCAGGCCCGGTACAGCACCTTGCAAAGATTGGATGATGTTGGTCTGCGGGCGATTCTCCAGTGTTTTGGTATTTACGGAAGCAACTGCACCTGTCATGTCTGACTTGCGCTGTACACCGTATCCCACTACAACCACTTCATCCAGCATTTTTGTGTCTTCCTTCAGAATGATGTTGATAGGTTTGGTTCCGCTGACCTTTACGTCCTGGTTCAGATAGCCGATAAAGGAAATTTCAAGTGTGGCTCCGTTAGGTACATTGGGCAGTGAGAAATCTCCATCTACATTACTGACACTTCCTGTGCCCGTACCTTTCACGATGACGTTGGCTCCGATGATGGGTTCTCCCTTTTCATCTTTTACGTTTCCGGTGACTGTGACTTGCTGTTGGGCAAATGCGTTGATCGAAATGAACATCAACAAAGCGCAGCAGACAAGAATAAGTCTGCAAAGGCGTTTTTCTTTTCTTTTGTTCTTCATGATTAATTTGATAGTTAACATAAGTTCTTGTTTTAAAATCTCTTTGGCAAAGATATATGCAACAAAGGGCTATTCACTTCGTGAGGTAAACCGTCGAAGTAAACTGTTAAAATGGATAAGTGGCTGATTATTAATGGCCTGTTTGAAGAATGGAAAGCTTGGAAGTAAACTTCCCGATAGCAGACGGGAGTGTGAAGTAAGGGCTATGCTTTGTATTTTCCGAGCTTTTTGATGGCGTTCATGAAGTCTTCTTTCGGAATAACGGATTTATTCCGGGTACGAAGGCGGTTGTTGTAGACGGTTTGTGCGGAGCAATGAAGGAAGTCGGCTATTTTCACGCTGTCCGTAATACCCAGCCTTATTAATGCGTGTATACGCAGTTCTGTATTCAGCAGTTCACCATCTTTCAGTTCAATCCGTTCTTCGGGTAGAAGTAGCGCATTGAAGTCTTCCACGAAATTGGGGTAGAGGTGAAGAAAGATTGTATCGAAATGCTGATAGAATTCTTTCAGTTCGTTGGAGGCCATCGTTGAAGGATCAGTCATGGCCTTGACGTCTTCTATCTGCCCCACTCTGAGTTTCCGGTTGATGTTTTTGCGGAACTCTTCCAGCTTGCTGATGTAGGTGGAACAGATATTGAATACATAACCTATATACTCTTCCTTTACATAATTGGATTCCCGCAATTGGGAATTTACCTCTTTTAATTGGGTATTCAGTTCTTTTAGTTGGTCATTAGCCTCTTCCAGACTTTGATGGGCGATGGAGAGGGCATCCATATTGACAGAGAGTTTCTGATTGGTATTGTCCAATCTCGTATTAGCTTCCTTCAGTTTGCGCATTTGCTTACGGATGAACAGGAATGCACCGATAAGTACAAGAAAAAGTAAACTGACGGTGATGAGAGAAGCTTGAAGTCGCTTTTGCTGTATGTTGTCCCGTTCCTGGTAGGCTTTGTAGATTTGATTTTGCAAATGAGACATTCTGACTATCCGTACCCGGTTATGAAAAAGCATGGCTTTTTGTGAACAGTAGACAATATAGTTATATGCACGGTCTATCTTCCCGTGTTTAAACAGATATTCGGCTATTTCCTGCAATGAACCTATGTCTCCGTTGACACACCGGATGTCTGCCATAGCGGAAAGAATCAGATTTTCCAGATACTTGCTTTCATTTTTCTCGCTTCGGTAGATGGCAGACAGATTGTATGTGGCAATGGAGTATTTTCGGCTGTCGTTGGGCAATATCTTTTTGTTATGTTCCAATGCTTGCTTGACAGGGGCTACCTTGGGAGTACCCAAGTAGAGCCATGTCCGGGTATTCCAGTAGCGTAATTCATCGGGGGTAGCCGTATTGAGTATTGAATCCCGATAAGTCTTTTGAAGCTCATTGTAATGCTCCGATAAATGAGAATTCTCACCGGAGTAGTCCCTTAGGCGGGAATAAAGTGTACACAAACGGCCAAAATATTCAGAACGTAGATTTTGTGGCAATTCTTCCGAACGTATATCGCTCACAGCATTCAGTGCTTCAGTAAGAAGTCCGCAGGATGTAAGGACAAAAGACTGTTCGAGCAGAGATACCACTTCCCAGGTCCGGTTGCTGGTCTGCTGTGCCAGCCGAATGTTTTTATTGATGTAGTGCAAGGCTGAATCCGCATCATATACCCGATACTCTAAATAAATCATCCGATTCATTGCATAGAGTTCCTTTACATCTTTTACCTGGTTATACTGCTTCTTCAACTGCATGATGCGTTCCTCTTTTACTTTCACAAATACATCCTGATGTGCTAACAGGCTGTCCAGTGAGTAAAGAAGTTTTTTGTTTTCTTCAAAGCTGCGTTCGAAACTGTCGGCAGTTGCCAATGCTGGAAAAAGAAAACAAAATACGAGTATGGAGAGGACGCTTCTCATTGGGCGTTATAGTCCTAGTACATTCGGTTGTCTTTCGCTAGACTGGTTGCCATATTGTCCGTTGAAGGTTTGAACTTCTTTCGGATTTAGTTCCAATGCTATCTTTGTGTCCTCAACCGAACCATCCTTGTCGCCATTCAACAACTTGGCACGTCCGCGTTCGTGGTAGGCTTGCGCAAAATTAGGGTTCAGTTCAATAGCTTCATCAAAGAGGGCGATAGCTTCCGGAAGTTTCTTTTGCTCAATATAGAGTTGTCCCAGATAGAGGAAACCTTGCTCATTGAAGGGATTCAGTTCAGTCACGTGACAATAATCGGCTTCTGCCGCTCCAGCGTCACCGGTGGCTTCTTTTATTTTTCCGCGTAGCAAGAGGGCGCTTTCGTCATCTGCATCTTGTGCCAATATAGCGTCAATGTCCTCCATGGCTTCATTATACTGCTTCATCTTGGTTAATGCTTCGGCACGTAGGAGGCGTGCTTCGGTGAAATCATCTTTCAGAACGATGGCTTTGGTGAGGTGGGCGATGCTCATAAGGCCATCATCCATTCCTTGCTTGGCCCTTCCCAGAAGGTAGTGCGCCATGGCGTTGCCTTCTTCTATTTCAATGGCTTTCTGTGCGGCTTTGGCCATGGCCTGATAATCTTCTTGCAGGTAGCATACATTGGCAAGGGTGAGGAAGGTGGAAGTATGTTCCGGTTCCAGTTTCGCCATACGTTCCAAAAGCTCATGTGCTTCACTGAGGGCATTTGTCTGGATGTAAACCTGGCTCAGATAGCTCATGGTTTCAAAGTCATCCTGGATGGCCAAGGCTTCGGTGAAACATTTGATGGCGTAGTCCGGACGTCCCATGCGCTGTGCACGCATGCCGTCATACTTGAATATTTCAAAGTTCTTTTGCTCGTTTTTCTGTTTTTCAGTTTCCGGCTTGTCTTGTTTGCCGGAGAAGAAAGATTTAAAGAATCCCATAATTATGTATGTCTTTGATATTTTGTTTCTATTCTTTTGCAAACTTACATAAAAATCTTGTTTTCATACCAAGAACTCCGCCGAAAAAGAGAAAAACCTCTCTTAATATGATGGCGGTATCATTTAAAATTTGTTCTTTTGCGCCACATTTATTAAAATAAAAATAATCATCTTCTAAAAAACACAAGAATGAAAAAGACTCTTATGAAGTGGGCCCTCCTTCTCGTATGCATAGCTGTGACAATGCCTGCAATGGCTCAATTTAATGCGAAAGCACTGAAAGGTGCCGTGAAAGCCGTGAAAGCGGTGACTTTGACAGATGCCCAGATGACGGAGTATGTGAAAGAATACATTGACTGGATGGATACTCACAATCAGGTGTGTGCGGACGACAATGAGTACACTATCCGCTTGAAAAAGCTGACTGACGGCCTGACGGATGTGGAAGGAATTCCCTTGAATTTTAAGGTTTACTATGTGATAGACGTCAATGCCTTTGCGTGTGCAGATGGTAGTGTACGTATCTTTTCTTCTTTGATGGACATTATGAGTGACGACGAATTGCTCGGTGTTATCGGTCATGAAGTAGGTCATGTGGCACACAAGGACTCTAAGAATGGCTTCCGCACAGCATTGCTGACTTCTGCCCTGAAAGACGGTGTTTCTTCACAAGGTGGTACGGCGGCTAAACTGACAGATTCTCAGTTGGGCGACCTGGGCGAGGCTTTGGTGAATTCCACTTACTCACAGAAGCAGGAACGTAGTGCTGATGATTATGGCTATGAATTCCTGAAAAATCATGGCAAGAACCCTTGGGCAATGGCTTTGTCTTTCCAAAAGTTGAAGAAATTGCAGGAAGAAGCCGGCGCACAGAAGAGCAGTAAACTGAACCAGTTGTTCTCTACCCACCCGGATTTGGATGCCCGTATCAAACGTATGGAAGAACGTGCAACCAGCGAGGGTATCGAGAAACCGGCAACGGAATAATATTAGAAATTTTATATAAGTGTTGGGAATAGTCTTCTATTCTCTACCTGCAAGGAGTTAAGAGTTTGTCAACAAGGAGTTGATTCCCTGTCGACAAACTCTTAACTTTTTGTAGACAGGATATTGATATCCTGCAATCTATTTTGTATTTTTAATAGATGTATGTGTGTGAGATAATTTTTATCTTTGGTCTGCAAAATACATCTAAACAAAGTTATATCTGAATGGAAACACTTGCTTCCTTCTTTTCTGAAGTCAGCACATGGTTATGGGGTTGGCCTATGATCATTATGTTGCTTGGCACACACTTATTTCTCACAATTTTTGGAAAAATACCTGTTGTCGGAACTCTTATTCTGGCTGTGGGCATTGTGACTTTCGCCTTTTCCACTATTTTAGGTTGGAGCTACTATGCCGAGAAAGCTGTGGAATATTTGGGAGGGAAGCGCCTGATAAAATATTACCGTGTACTTTGGGTACTGGCTATTTATCTGGGTTCCGTGATGAATCTCTCTTTGGTTTGGAACCTGGCAGATGGCATGAATGCACTGATGGCTATTCTCAATCTGTTGTCTTTAGTTCTCCTTTCGGGAGTGGCGGCGCGTGAAACACGGAAATACCTGTGGAATAATAAGCTTGACATGTACGGTGATTGATTATTTCTTCATTTGAAGCATTCCATTTATAGAGGTGATCCGGCCTTCATCCAATAGTTGGTGTACGGCTTCGGTCAGAAGTTCTTTATCTACCAATAGTTGTTCGGCAAGGCCTGCCGGAGTGACTGATGCTTCCGCAAGAAGTTGAAGCACTTTATCACGTAACTCTTCCATTGAAATTTCCTGTGGTACTTCTTCGGCACGGTGGCTGAGGCAGACATCGCATATTCCACAGTTATGTTCATTCTTCTCTCCGAAATAGCGTAGAAGCATACGGCTGCGGCAAACGGTTTCGGTCGTTACATAATCTACCATTGCCTGAATGCGGGCTTCATAGCGTTCCTTGCGCTCCTCGTATACACTGCGGGAGATTTGCAGATGCTGCCTGTCTACACGTTCGCGTGTGTATATGATATAAGGTGTCTTTTTATGTGGAATATAGTCGATGACGCGCATCTTGGATAGACGTATCAGCAAGTCGTACACCCGTTGTCGCGTCAATCCGCTACGTACCGCAAGTGAATTCTCGTTGATAAAGGTGTAATCCGTGAATACTCCGGTGTAAGAGCGCAGAACAATTTGAATAAGTTTGTCCATGTCCTCTCCCAGTTCGCGTAATTTATACAATTCATCACGGCGGACGGTGAAGTAAAGACGGGAGGCATTGTCCTGTTCGTCGGTATATTCCAGATATCCTGCTTGCGTCAGAATCTTCAATGCACTGTCGGCAGGTACAGGGAAGTATTTGAACTTCCGGCAAAAGTCTTCCAGATTGAATTCTCTGACACATCCCAAACCGTCTCCCATTGCCATCTGGTAATAATATTGCAGATGTTCGTACACCTGTTTGATGTAGTCTTTCTCCGGAAAGGTGTCCGGGATACGTTTATGAAGGGTGACTTTGTCCGATTTGGCATAGAGTATTACGGCATACGCTTTGTTGCCGTCACGTCCTGCACGTCCTGCTTCCTGGAAATAAGCTTCGGGAGAGTCCGGCAAATCAAGGTGGATTACGATACGTACATCGGGTTTGTCGATACCCATGCCGAAAGCATTGGTGGCAACCATTACACGGCTTTCTCCTGTCTGCCAGCGATGCTGACGTATATCCTTGGTGGCATCATCCAGACCGGCATGGTAGAAGTCGGCGGTAATCTCTTCGTTAATTAAAAGTTCGGTGATTTCTTTGGTTCGCCGACGATTGCGTACGTAAATAATGGCACTGCCCGGCATACGGCGTAGGATGTGAAGAAGCTCTCCGGTCTTATTTTCTGTTTTGCGGACTATGTAGGCAAGATTCTTCCGTTCAAAACTCATGCGGAAAACATTTTCCTGCCGGAAGCACAGCCGCGTCTGGATGTCCTTCACAACTTCCGGAGTAGCGGTTGCAGTCAGTGCCAGCACAGGGACACCGGGTAGGAGATCACGTATTTCGGCTATCTTCAGATAGGCAGGACGGAAATCATATCCCCATTGTGAAATGCAATGGCTTTCGTCAACGGTTATCATGCTGACGTTCATTTTCCGTAGCTTGGTGCGGAAGATTTCCGTATCCAACCGTTCGGGCGATATATACAGGAATTTATAATTGCCGAAAATACAGTTTTCCAGCGTGACGATAATCTCTTGCCGGGACATTCCGGAGTAGATGGCAAGTGCTTTGATTCCTCTTTTTTTCAGGTTCTGCACTTGGTCTTTCATCAGAGAAATCAGGGGAGTAATAACTATGCAAAGTCCCTCTTTGGCAAGTGCAGGCACCTGGAATGTGATAGACTTTCCGCCGCCCGTAGGCATCAGCCCCAGGGTGTCTCTGCCTTCGCCAATGCTATTGATGATGTCTTCCTGTATGCCCCGGAAGTTATCATATCCCCAGTATTGCTTTAAGACTTCCTTATACATAGAAGTGAAGAGTGAAAAACGAAGAATGAAGAATGAAGAATTAGCTATGCTATTATCCGCATGGTAATTCTTCATTCTTCACTCTTCATTCTTCATTTAATTAGGTTGAATATCCTCTATCTGCAACTGTACCTCGCCCCGTTTATGGGTATTCTCTTCAATGGTGTAGCAGATATCAAACGAACGCTTGGTTTTGATGAAACGTACATGCGAACTTTGTCCGAAGGCAATGCCGTTCATTACATTATTCGATTTGTTGTCTACCAGTTCCAGCTTGATATGCTCCTGATCGCGCCCCACTACTTTACTGGTACCGTAATCATAGACATTATGCGTACAGAATATCGGTTTCGGATTATCCGGACCATAAGGATTGAATTTCTTCAGGTCACTAAAGAATTTCGGAGAAATATCCCTGAAATCTATCTCTGCATCGATATTTATGACCGCACTTGTCTGTTCCGGTAGGATGTTCTGTGAAACGAATTCCTCGAAGCGTTTGGTAAAGGCTGGAACATTCTCCACTTTCATCGAAAGACCGGCTGCATAGGTATGACCACCGAAATTTTCCAGCAGATCACGGCAATATTCAATCGCCTTATACACGTCAAAGCCGGATACGGAACGGGCGGAACCTGTTGCCATATCGTCCGTACGGGTCAGCACTACTGCGGGGCGATAATAAATTTCCGTCAGGCGGGAGGCAACGATACCGATAACACCTTTGTGCCAATCTTCGTTGTATAACACGATAGAACGGCGTTCGGCGAGTCCTTCCAGATCAGCTACAATCTGGTTGGCTTCCTCGGTCATGGTCTTATCGAGATCTTTCCGGGTTTCGTTGTATTGATTGATTTGATTGGCTTTTTCCAAAGCTATGGAGAAATCCTTCTCAGTCAGCAGGTCGACGGCTTCTTTTCCGTTCTGAATACGTCCGGAGGCATTGATGCGCGGGCCTATCTTGAACACGATGTCGCTGACGGTAATATCCTTCTCTGTCAATCCGCATACGTCGATAATCGCTTTCAAACCTACGCTGGGATTACTGTTCAACTGCTTCAATCCGTGGAAAGCAAGTATCCGGTTTTCTCCCATGATGGGAACAATGTCCGAAGCGATACTTACGGCAACCAGGTCGAGCAGTGGAATGAGGTGATGGAACTCGATGCCATTACTGATGGCAAATGCCTGCATGAATTTGAAGCCTACGCCGCAACCGGAAAGGTGCTCGTACGGATACGTATTATCTAAACGCTTGGCGTTCAGGATAGCGGCGGCAGGTGGAAGTACATCGTCGGGCACATGGTGGTCGCAGATGATGAAGTCAATGCCTTTTTCTTTGGCATAGGTTATCTCCTCTACAGCTTTGATGCCGCAATCCAGTACGATAATCAATCCTACACCGGTTTCTGCGGCATAGTCTACCCCTTTGGTAGATACCCCGTAACCTTCGTTGTAGCGGTCGGGGATGTAATAGTCAATGTTCGAATAGAACTGTTGAATAAACTTGTAGACCAGTGCCACTGCTGTAGTGCCGTCTACATCATAATCACCATAAATCAGAATACGCTCTTTCTTTCCCATTGCCTTATTAAGGCGCTCCACGGCCACATCCATGTCTTTCATCAGGAATGGGTCGTGCAAGTCGGGCAACTGCGGGCGGAAAAACTTCTTGGCATCCTGTGCCTTCGTTATTCCCCGCTGCACCAATAATCCGCCAAGAATCGGGCTAATCCCTAATTCTTGGGCCAACTTTTGGCTTGTCTCTGCCTGTTCGGGTGTAATGGGTTGATAATTCCATTTGTGAGTCATTTTATATATTGTTTTTTCCTTTTTTCAGTCTCGTGGTTGGAAGAGGTTTCGTTTCTCTCGGGAAAAGCCTGTATTTTTCCAACAAGGCGTAAAAGTACGAAAAAGTATGGAAACAGAGGAGGATTATGCGGAAAAACTTTGCGCAAAACTTTTTCATGCAAGTATGAAAGTTCTGCATTCGATTTGCATTATCTTTGTTTCCCAAAAAACTTTGAACGTGATATGTTGACATTCATCTCTTGTGCCAAAACGATGACGGCACGCACATCTGTAGGAGTCCCTGAAATAACCGTTCCGTACTTTCAGGCGGAAGCAGTACAGAATGCCTTGGATATGGGGCAATTTTCAGCTGCTGACCTGGAACGTCTGCTACGTATAAATTCCAAGATTGCCGCTGAGAATTATCTGCGCTATCAGGATTTCTTTTCGGAGGCAAATTCTGCGATGCCCGCTATCTGTGCCTATACCGGTGCGGTGTTCAAACGTATAGTACCGAAAGATTTTTCCGAAGATGATTTTCGTTATGCTCAGGAACACATGCGCATCACTTCCTTTCTGTACGGACTGCTTCGTCCGCTGGACGGGATAAAGCCTTATCGTATGGAAGGAGATATACGCCTGCCCGAAAGGGGAGGGATGACTATGTTTGATTACTGGAAACCTTTGCTGACGGATTATTTTATAGCGGATATCAAACGTCAGGGTGGCATACTCGTTAATCTTGCCAGTGGTGAGATGAGAGATCTGTTCGACTGGAAGCGAGTAGAAGAAGAAGTCCGTGTCATTACTCCCGAATTCCAGGTTTGGAAAGGCGGGCAGCTAAAGACGATTGTGATATATGCCAAGATGTGCCGCGGGGAAATGCTACGCTATATTATTAAAAATCGGATTGAAAATCCCGAAGACTTGAGAGCTTTTACGTGGGAGGGCTTTGCATACGATGAAGGGCGCAGTACGGATGAGCACTTGCAATTTACGCTGGTGTGATCAGCGGAGGTGGCTATGATTGCAAAAGCTCCATATATTCTTCGTAGCTGATATATCTTCCTCCCATTGATTTCAGATGGGGAGTTTCGAACTGGCAGTCTATCAGTACGCCGCCATGCTCTCCGAAGAATTGCGCCAAGTGGATGAGGGCTAACTTGGATGCACTGGGAACCAGTGAAAACATACTTTCACCGAAAAAGCAGCGTCCCAAGGTTACTCCATAGAGTCCGCCTACTAACTGTTCTCCTTCCCATATTTCCACGCTGGCGGCAAAGCCCTGTTCATGCAGCAACGTGTAAGCTTCTATCATTTTCGGACCGAGCCAGGCACCTTCCATATCCATCCTCAGTTCTCCGCACTTACGGATGACTTCATCAAAAGCCTGATTGATGGTGACGTCGTATTTCCCCTTGTTCATGAGCGTACGCATGGAGTGTGAGATATGGACTTCGTCGGGGAAAATGACGAAGCGTTCCAGCGGGCACCACCATTGTATCATACCCTCCTGGAAAGCGTACCAGGGGAATATTCCGTTGGAGTAAGCCAGGATGAGGCGGTCGGTCGATAGATCACCGCCCACTGCCAGCAATCCGTCCGGATCGGCGTAGTGCGGATCGGGAAATGTAATTTCGTCAGTTAGCGCAAAGACCATAGTATTACTTTGTTGAGAGTTGTAGGACTAACTGATCTTTGTCTACCTGTATGCAAGTTTTACCGCCGGATTTTAAGGAACCGAATAAGATTTCGCGCATCAGGAGTGGTTTCAGATGCGAAGCTATCACACGGTCCATTTCGCGGGCGCCATATTCGGGCAGGAATCCACGTTGCAATAACCAGTTGCGGGCTTCCGGGCTCAGTTCCATCTCTATCTGGCGTGCAGCAAGTTTGCTGCTCAGTTCCCCAAGCTTCTTGTCGAGGATAAGTGAGGCCATTTCCCGACTCATATCGTGGAAAACGACAGTAGCGGACAGACGGTTGATAAACTCCGGCTTGAAGGTCTTCTTGACCTGTTTCAACATGGCTTCCCCGGCTGTAATCTGACTGCTGAATCCAATAGATGCTTGACGGGCAAATTGTGCACCGGCATTTGAAGTCATGATAAGTACTACGTGTCGGCAGTCGGCTTTTCGTCCTTTGTTATCCGTAAGAACAGCATAGTCCATCACTTGTAGCAGGATGTTGAATACATCGGGATGGGCTTTTTCTATTTCATCAAGCAGCAACACACAGTTGGGAGTTTTGCGGATGGCGTCGGTTAATAAACCACCGTCTTCATAGCCTACATATCCGGCGGGTGAACCGATTAATTTGGCTACGGTATGCTTCTCGGTGTATTCGCTCATATCGAAACGTTGCAGGGAAATACCCAGTTCGGAGGCCAGCACTTTGGCTACTTCGGTTTTACCTACTCCGGTAGGACCGACGAAGAGCAGGCTTGCCAGCGGTTTGTTTTCATCCAGCAGTCCGGCTTTGGACATTTGTACGGCTTCCACCACTTGGCGCACTGCCTCTTCCTGGCCGTAAATTTTGGCACTGATACGTGCATGCAAAGTTTCCAGTGAGGTGGTATCTTCTTCTTTCATGGCGAGTGCATCTACTTTGCAGATACGGGCGAGTACATCGGTTATCAATGTCTTGTCTACAATTTGCTCTCCGGAAGGTATAGGGTGAATTTCGCGATAAGCTCCTGCTTCATCCACCAGATCGATAGCCTTGTCGGGCAGAAAACGGTCGCTGATATAGCGAACACTCGCTTTGACGGCGTAAGGGATTACATCAGGTTGATAGGTTACTCCATGAAATTCTTCATATTTTTCTTTCAGACCTTCTACGATATGGATGGTTTCCTCAATGCTCGGTTCAAGTATGTCAATTTGTTGAAAGCGACGCACCAACCCTTTGCTGCGGGCAAAGTAACGGTTGTATTCCTCATATGTGGTAGAGCCGATGAAACGGATGTCTCCGCTTTCCAGATAAGGTTTCAGCATATTGGATGCATCCATGGAACCGTCTCCTGTACGTCCGGCACCTATCAGATTGTGTATCTCGTCGATATAGATGATGGCGTGTCCCTCGTTGCGAACACCTTCCATAATAGTTTTCAGGCGTTTTTCGAAGTCACCCCGGTATTGCGTACCTGCCAGTAGAGTGCCTAAATCCAGTTCATAGATACGGCAGTCGAGGAGTCGTTCGGGGACCTCGCGTGCTTCGATGCGGGCAGCGAGTCCGTAAGCGAGGGAGGTTTTGCCAACACCCGGTTCGCCTACATGCAACGGATTGTTTTTCTCTTTGCGACAGAGCACCTGGATGGTTCGTTCCAGTTCAGCTTCCCGTCCGATGAGTGGATTATGATCTTGCAGACAGTCATTCAGACAAGTTACAAAGCTTCGCCAGGGCTCGCTTTTTTCCTGTGGAGAGGTTTGCAGATCGTCTTCTTCCTCCACTTCTTCATATCGGGAGATGAGTTGGCTGATAAATTCGGGTAGATCTTCTTCAAGAGTTTCTTTCAGAATATGGCATGCCCAGGAGTCTTTGAGCTGAAGCATGCTTTGCACTAAATGGGGGACGTTCAATGCTTCAGCACTTGAATAGTCTATCATCAGATAGGCATGTTGTATCAGTTCGTTGAGCTGGGTTGAAACTTCCAGTTCATAATCCATGTCTGCGGGAACGCTTTCCAGTTCTTCCGTGAAATAATTCTCTAAAGAGAAAGCAAGTTCTCGGGGGTCACAAAAACACATATTTAAGGCACTGGTAAAGGGACTCTGTTCCAGAAATGCACTTAGCAAATGCTCAGGTGTGATAAATTCATGGCGATAAGATATCGCTTTTTTTTGTGCATAGGTGAATGCGCTGTTCACATGCACTGTATTTTGTATATCCATAATCTTCTCCTAATTCTTATTCTTCTTCCGGCGCAACGGTGAGCCGGAGTGGAAAATTTTCTTCGCGTGCCATACGGGTGGCTTTTTGTACCTTCGATTGTGCAATGTCGTATGTATAGATGCCCACCACTGCCGATTGACTCTTATGTACCTGTAACATCAGCGTTTCCGCTTCTGCTGCCGATTTAAAGAATATGGTAGTAAGTATCTTGACGACAAACTCCATTGTGGTGAAGTCATCGTTATAGATGATCACCTTGAAATGCTGCGGCTCGCGCAGGTCTGTACGTTCCTTTTCTTTGAAAGATGATTGCTGCTGTTCCATAATGGGGGCAAATTTATGAAAAAAGAGGCAGATAAAGGCTGCATACGAGTATTAAACTTACTGTAGTAAAATGTGCAGCTTATTTCTTGTATATTCATAATCCGCCCAGGAATATATGGAAATTGTCGTGTGAAGTAAAAAACTATTAGAGAAAAAATAGGAGTAACCAAATGGCAAAATGATAATTCTATTCTCTGACATTTCTTTCTTTGTGGAATGATGCTTGGATACATGAAAAAAACGCAAGGATATATGAATGGGTAAGGTCTAAAATGACACGAATAATCTTTGAATTAAATCTATTTGCAAGAATAATGGGGTGTTTCTATGCATAAAGATTGTGCTTTTCTGAGCATGGTTGAAAAATGGTTTTATTGTTTGGCCGGAGGTTTACTTCAAGATAGAAAGAATCCTATCTGTTTTTCAGTGAGGCTACACCATTAATGGAAGATGGTATCACCCTTTTGGTTAAAGGGTGTCATCTTTTGATGAAAAGGGTGTAGCCATAATAGTAAAAATAGTTTTTTTTCAGAGAAAGAAACCATGTATTTAGAGTAAACAGATGGTCTATTGGGGGTAAATGGATTGTCTGTTTGCTTAAAATAGGTGGTCTAAATGTTAAAAAAGAAAGATATCTTTTCCCGGAAGAACTTATTTGCTCAATGTGATTGTTTGTGATAATAGGGATAAAGCGTTTCTATGTTATGTAAAGTGAATGATTTAATGACTTTTTGATAAAAAGAATTTTGCGTGATGAATCTTTTGTTTTGATATTTGATTTACGATTTTGGTATATATTAAAAATGGTATTTGCATGATTCCTATTGCCCAGATAATAAAGCAAATTGTCGTAAATACAAATACGATTCGATGGATTATATGAATCTCGGAAGTTTGAATTCTGAGAAAACCGGCAAAGGGAATTAGAATGATTGGAAGCATAAAGCATAGAACGCTCCATCCCCAACAGAAACGGAACAATTTTCTATGGTTTTCATAATTTCTTCCAAGGTCTGTCCATGCGGTTGCAATGGCAATTGTACCAAATATGTTAGCCAGATAAAGACCGATTCCTGCACATTCAAGATAATTTCCGCAGTCTGCTACTCTTGTCCAAAAAAGGTAGCTGAAACATGTTGGAAGCAGGCACGAGTAACATGTAAACAGGGGAATCTTTTTTATGAGTTGAATAAATATATTGATGAAGATAAAGAAGAGAATAACATAGAATATTATTCGGTAGTAGTCGAAAATAGAACCTGCTGGCGGGAATGCGTTAGTCATTATTCCTGCATCGCTCACCATTTGGACAGGCATATTGATAAGACTGAATTGCCCTCTTAAGGATTCTTGTGGTGACGTAATGTTTAACCAAGGCAGCAGGCAACTGATAAACAGAATAGCAGAGCAACCGGCTTGAAGCAATGTGGAAAATGATCTTTCTTGTTTTTTCATAATATTAGTTGTTTTTACGTCATATGCATTATGGACATAACAAAATTATACAATATATTTCTATTATCCAAATCTATAAATTGTACCGGATTGACTAATAGTGTTTTACTGAAAGTCGAAAAGCAGTGTTTGCATATGAAAAATCCCCTTTACATGCAGCCCTTATGGATAAAGGAATAGTGCAGTGAAAGGGGACTTCTTGTATTTTATTATATTTGTTTTTATTTTTTCTTTCTCAAATCCCTTCCTTCGTATTTACAGATTGCCTGAATCCATTCTTCTTCCAGAGGTTTAGATTCATGTTTCTCTAAATCAAAAGTTACCATTACAGAGGTGCATATGCACTTGATCTCCTGTGTTTCCGTATCAATCACCCGCTGTGCGAGGTGAAAGCTTTTGGTGCCGATTTCAGTAACGGCGGTTTGTACAGCGATATGATCCGAGCCATAAATCTGTGCAAGGAAGTTCGCTTCTATGTGTACGACGACAATACCGTCTTTCTCCCAATCAACGTCCGGACACACAGAAGCAAAATACTCGGTTTTTCCCAAATCATAGAAAGAGAAATAAACCGTATTGTTCACATGGCCGAACTTATCGACATCATTAAATCGTAGTTGTATGGGCAGGGTGTGGTTAAATTGAATTTCTTCCATTGTTTTCTCTTAAACTTTTCTATTAATCCGTGCAAAAATAGTACTTTTGCGTGTTAATCACTGTATTTATACACCAAGAAATGATAGAAGATATTAAAAAAGCCTGTCAAGTGATGAACGAAGGCGGAGTCATTCTGTACCCCACCGACACCATTTGGGGAATAGGTTGTGACGCCACCAACGAAGAAGCTGTGCGGCGTGTGTATGAGATTAAGCAGCGCTCGGACAGTAAGGCGATGCTTGTGTTGGTAGACTCTCCTGTAAAGGTAGACTTCTATGTGCAGGATGTGCCTGAAGTGGCATGGGATTTGATTGAAGTGGCAGATAAACCGTTGACGATCATCTACTCCGGTGCGCGAAACCTGGCACCTAACCTGATTGCCGAAGATGGTAGCGTGGGTATCCGGGTAACGAATGAAGAATTCTCAAAACGGCTTTGTCAACAGTTCCGTAAGGCGATTGTTTCTACATCGGCCAATATCAGCGGACAACCTTCGCCGGCAAATTACAGTGAGATCACAGAAGAACTTAAGTCCATGGTCGATTACGTAGTGGGCTATCGACGGGAAGAAATGGGACATCCGAAACCATCCAGCATCATAAAACTGGATAAGGGTGGTGTTATAAAAATTATCCGGAAATAAAATAACGGACTAAAAAAGGTATCGTTATTTTTAATCTCTGTAAACTCGGGTATGCCCTGAGTTTGTCGAAGGATTTTCTCTCTTATTATATGGATACGAGAGTAAATTCTTTATTTCGTTTAGATTGGTAAATATAGGTATATGGAAAAAGAGAAGAGAAGTTTGTTTCAGCGTTTCCTTTTATGGCGTGAAAAGAATATTAAGGAAAAACAGTTTATCTTGATACTCAGCTTTCTGGTAGGTATCTTTACGGCTATTACAGCTTTGATACTGAAGATGTTGATACACTGGATACAGAATTTCCTGACGAACAATTTCAATACAACGGAAGCCAACTACCTTTATCTGGTTTATCCGGTAGTGGGTATTTTTCTGGCAGGATTGTTTGTACGCTATGTGGTGAAGGATGATATCAGTCATGGGGTTACTAAAATTCTCTATGCGATTTCCCGCCGGCAAGGGCGGATTAAGCGGCACAATACATGGTCGTCTGTGATTGCCAGTTCCATAACCATTGGTTTCGGTGGTTCGGTAGGAGCAGAGGCACCTATCGTATTGACAGGTTCCGCTATTGGCTCCAATCTGGGAAGTGTTTTTAAGATGGAACACCGCACACTGATGCTTTTGGTAGGCTGTGGTGCTGCCGGTGCTATTGCTGGTATCTTCAAGGCGCCTATTGCAGGACTGGTGTTTACACTGGAAGTACTGATGATAGATCTGACTATGACTTCTCTGCTTCCGTTGTTGATTTCTGCAGTGACAGCTGCTACAGTGTCCTATATTACTACCGGAACAGAAGCAATGTTTAAATTCCACCTTGACCAGGCATTTGAGATGGAACGTATTCCTTACGTTATCATGCTGGGTATATTTTGCGGACTGGTTTCGCTCTATTTTACCCGTGCAATGAACTCTGTGGAAGGTTTGTTTGGCAAGTTGAAAGGCCCTTACCAGAAATTGGCTTTGGGTGGTGTCATGTTGAGTATCTTGATATTTCTTTTTCCACCGCTCTACGGTGAAGGCTACGATACCATCGAACTGTTGCTGAACGGTACTTCCAATGCCGATTGGGATACAGTGATGAACAACTCTTTTTTCTATGGACATGGGAATTTGCTATTACTCTATTTGATGCTCATCATCTTGTTCAAGGTATTTGCATCCAGTGCGACAAATGGTGGTGGCGGTTGTGGTGGTATCTTTGCACCTTCTTTGTATTTGGGATGTATCGCCGGTTTTGTCTTCGCTTTTTTTAGTAATAAGTTTGATTTCTCTTATTATCTGCCCGAAAAGAATTTTGCCCTGATGGGTATGGCGGGTGTGATGAGTGGTGTCATGCATGCCCCGTTGACCGGAGTCTTCCTGATAGCCGAACTGACAGGTGGATATGATCTTTTCCTTCCGCTGATGATTGTAGCAGCCAGTTCTTATCTGACAATTATTGTTTTCGAACCTCATAGTATTTACTCCATGCGTTTGGCTAAAAAGGGAGAACTGCTGACTCATCATAAAGATAAAGCGGTGCTTACTCTGATGAAGGTGGAAAATGTGGTGGAGAAAGATTTTGTAGTGGTTCATCCGGAGATGGACTTGGGAGAATTGGTGAAAGCGATTTCAGCCTCACGGCGTAATATATTCCCGGTAACGGATAAGAGCGGAATACTGATTGGCATTGTTACCTTAGACGATATCCGGAATATCATGTTCCGGCAGGAGCTATATCATCGTTTTACGGTAGGCAAGCTGATGACGGCTATCCCGGCACGCCTTTATGACACGGATAGTATGGAACAGGTGATGCGCACGTTTGATGATACGAAAGCATGGAACCTTCCTGTGGTAGATGAAGAAGGGCACTATCTGGGATTTGTTTCCAAGTCGAAGATATTCAATTCATACCGTCAGGTATTGGTACATTTCTCTGAAGATTAATAAAGTTGTTATATGATGAAGAAAGAAGATTTACGAATAGTCTATATGGGGACTCCGGATTTTGCAGTGGAGTCTCTGCGGTGTTTAGTAGAAGGTGGATATAATGTAGTAGGTGTCATCACCATGCCTGATAAACCGGCAGGGCGGGGACATAAACTTCAGTTTTCTCCAGTGAAACAGTATGCGCTGGAACAGAATCTTCCTTTGTTGCAACCGGAAAAGTTGAAAGATGAGGCTTTTGTTGAGGCTCTGCGTGAGTGGAAGGCCGATTTGCAGATAGTAGTTGCTTTTCGTATGCTGCCCGAAGTGGTGTGGAATATGCCACGTTTAGGAACTTTCAATCTTCATGCTTCCCTTTTGCCTCAATACCGGGGAGCTGCACCTATTAACTGGGCGGTAATCAATGGTGATACGGAAACCGGTATCACGACCTTTTTCCTGCGTCATGAAATCGATACGGGTGAAGTGATTCAGCAAGTTCGTATTCCTATCGCAGATACGGATGATGTGGGCATTGTGCATGATAAGCTGATGATGCTTGGTGGAAAACTGGTGACTGAAACGGTAGATGCGATCTTGAATGATGCAGTGAAACCTATTCCACAGGAAGAAATGGCAGTTGTAGGCGAATTGCGCCCTGCACCGAAGATTTTTAAAGATACCTGCCGTATCGATTGGAATCAGCCGGTGAAACGTATTTATGATTTTATTCGCGGTTTGTCTCCTTATCCTGCTGCCTGGTCAGAGTTAGTTCAACCTGATGGAGAGGCGGTAGTTATGAAAATATTTGAGACAGAAAAAATAATCCAATCTCACCAGTTGACTCCCGGAACTTTGCTGACGGATGGTAAGACTTATATCCATGTAGCCGCTGCTGATGGATTTATCGGCATACGTGCTTTGCAACTTCCCGGTAAGAAACGCTTGAAGACAGATGAACTTTTGCGTGGATTCCGGTTGACGGAAGAATTTAGAGTGAAATAGTTACGAGCTACGAGCTACAAGCTACGAGTACTATGCAGAGTGACAGCGCAGCAACTTGTAGCTTGTAGCTCGTAGCTTGTAACTTAATTATTGCTTCTAATATTGTTTCTTTCCCAAAAATTTCCTTTCTTTGCGTATTATTAACTACTAAACATCGAATGCCTATCGGAATACATTACGCTGAAATCTAAAAACACACGTAATGAAAGTACAAACAAATGCTGCTGACGAAACGTTAGTGGCCCTTTATGCACAAGGCAATAACGAGGCATTCGATATTCTGTTGAACCGCTATAAAGATCGTCTTTATACGTACATCTATTATACGGTGCGTAATGAAGAACTGGCGGAAGACATCTTTCAGGAAACTTTCACAAAAGCCATTGTCACCATTCAGCAGGGACGCTACAATGAAAACGGTAAGTTCCCAGCTTGGTTGACTCGTATCGCGCATAATCTTATTATCGACTGTTTCCGTCAGGAAAAACAGGAAAACCTGGTGTCTTGTGATGAAGAAGAACGGAATTTACTGAATAATATCCGACTGTCCGAAGGAACGGTTGAAGCTGAAATCGTGAACCACCAGATTCTTGCGGATGTACGTCGCCTGATGAAACATCTGCCGGACGAACAACGGGAAGTAGTGCATATGCGCTTTTATCAAGACCTCAGTTTCAAGGAGATAGCAGAAATGACGGGAGTCAGCATCAATACCTCTTTGGGGCGGATGCGCTACGCTATTTTGAATTTGCGCCGGATGGCGGAGAAGCATGGAATCGTGTTGACGATGGATTGAAGGGTACTCAACCGGATATTGGCCCAGGTATGGTGTTTTGGCACTAACCTGGGCTGATTTGTTTACATATCTCATGTTTTTTTATAACTTCTTGTATACTATATCTCTTCTTCTCCCGTTCTTAGTATATAAAGTTCCTCCTGCTTCTTTTTTGCAGCCCGCAGCTTTAACTAATTAATTATTAATTCTCAGTTCAATAAGCCTATGGATAAAAAAACTACTCCTTCTTTTTCTTCTTCATCCGTGAAACCGCGAAGTTCTGATAAAGCATTGCCGGATGGACATCCGCAGCCTTCCGTGAAAACTTTGGATTTTCTTCGTAACCTTGCACGTAATTATCGTACAGTGCCTCAGCTTCCGCAAGGCTTGCAGGGTATAATATTAGGATGAATGAAATCTTTTGTCTATATTTGTGCGTTATATCTATATATAACCTGTAAAATGTAGTGTATTATGAAACCAATCATAGCTCCCTCTATCTTGTCCGCAGATTTCGCTTATCTGGCAAAGGACTTGGAAATGGTGAACCGCAGTGAGGCCGACTGGTTCCACATTGATATTATGGACGGTGTGTTTGTTCCTAATATATCTTTCGGTTTTCCTGTATTGAAATATGTGGCAAAGATGGCTACAAAACCTCTGGATGTGCATCTGATGATTGTACAGCCCGAGAAATTCATTAACGAAGTGAAGGCGCTGGGTGCGCATACCATGAATGTGCATTATGAGGCTTGTCCGCATTTGCATCGGGTGGTGCAGCAGATCCGCGAAGCGGGTATGCAACCTGCCGTAACGCTTAATCCGGCTACGCCCGTATCAATGTTGAAAGATATTATCCAGGACGTATATATGGTGCTGCTGATGAGTGTGAATCCCGGTTTTGGCGGACAAAAATTTATCGAACATACAGTTGAGAAAGTACGGGAATTGCGTGCTTTGATAGACAGTACCGGTTCGAAAGCATTGATAGAAGTGGATGGTGGTGTGAATTTGGAGACAGGTGCCCGCCTGATAGCTGCCGGTGCAGATGCATTGGTTGCAGGTAGTGCCGTGTTTGCAGCTCCTGATCCTGAAGGTATGATACATTCGCTGAAGGATCTCTAAATCTTCATCCGTTGATAATTAACAGCCTGCAACGACATCCGTTTCTACGACTTTTGATGCCGTTTGCAGGCGGTATTGTATGTGGAGATGCGCATTTCTTCCGGCAGCGGGCGGAACTTTCCTTAAATATTCCGGCAGAGACATCCTGTCCGGTTTCCAATCTTTTTCCTGTCTGGATTTGTCTGGCAGGTTTCCTGTTACTGTTTCTTACTTATTTCCTTTCTGATAAATATCGTATTCATTGGCTGTATGGAGTTTCCGTCTTTCTCTGTTGTTTTGGATTAGGCGCCGGTATGACGGAAGAATATTTGCATCGTACGGATTTTCCTTTTTCCGATGAGGCGGCAGTCTATCAGGTGATTCTTCAGGAAAAGCCGGAAATGAAAGAACGAAGCGTGTTATGTCATGTCCAATTAGAGGGAAAAGTGAATGATGAGGATTTGCAGAAAAGTGAATATGGACATACATTTTTATTCTATTTCCCGAGAAATTCCGCAACTGTTGCATTAAAGAGGGGAGATCGATTATGGGTACATACTCGTATTGCCCCTCCTGTCAATAACGGGAATCCTGACGAATTTGATTATGTACGTTATCTTACTCGTAAAGCTGGCACCGGCACAGCGTATATCTCTGCCGGACATTGGCGGATAATAGGTCATAATGCTTCCCGCTCCCTTCAGCAAATAGCTTTGGACTATCGGGAAAAAGTGGTGGAACTATATCATCGTTTAGGTTTTCAGGGAGATAATCTTGCAGTACTTTCGGCTCTTACGGTGGGAGATAAGGAGAATTTGAGCGAGGATATACGGGAAACTTATTCAATTGCTGGCGCCAGTCATGTACTGGCACTTTCAGGACTTCATATAGGCTTGCTTTCTACTTTATTTTTGTTTTTCTTCTCCTTTTTGTGGAAGCGGTGGACTGCTTTTAAACCCTTGGGATTTTTTCTGGTTATTCTCTTTTTGTGGGCATTCGCTTTTCTTACGGGATTATCTTCTTCTGTGGTACGATCCGTAATCATGTTCTCTCTGCTGGCTGTATCCCGTTTACAATCTGAGAAATTGTTATCGTTGAATACACTGGCGGCTACTGCCTTTTTAATGTTACTTTATAATCCACTTTGGCTTTTTGATGTGGGGTTTCAATTGTCTTTTGTAGCGGTAGTTTCTATTTTGTTGATACAGCCCAAACTTTACAGCCTGCTCTCTGTCAAGCGTTGCATTCCTCGTTATGCTTGGGGATTGCTGACGGTTTCCGTTGCTGCGCAAATCGGTACGGCTCCTTTAGTTATATTCTATTTCTCCCGTTTCTCTACTCATTTTCTGCTGACAAATCTGTGGGTGATTCCTATGGTGACGTTGATTTTGTATTCTGCGGTTCTTATGCTTATCCTGACTCCTTTTCCTTTCCTTCAATCTGGCTGTGCTTTAGTGGTCGATGCTCTGTTAAGTGCTCAGAACAAAGTTCTCTGCTGGATAGAAGAACTGCCAATGTCCTCTATAGATCGGCTTTGGATAGATCATTGGGAGATTATGCTGTTTTATCTTTTTCTATTGTTTCTGTTTCGGAGTTTGGCTATCCGAACTGCTCGCAGCATATCCTTTCTGCTTTGCTGCCTGTTGTTGCTGATCACTTATCATACGATTTCCGTCAGCCTGTCTTCTCCTCAGCGCGGCATTGTTTTTTATAATGTCCGTGGCTGTCCTGCCGTCCATTGCGTTGCTAATAGTGGAGAATCCTGGTTGGCTTATGCTGATAGTGTGCCGGATACTTCCCGTTTGCACCGTGCACTCGTACCTTATTGGAATCGTCAGCATCTCTCTATTCCCAATGCTTTGCCTGCTGATTATTCTACTTCCGGTCTGGCTTTTCATAATCACATTGTTTCCTATGCGGGCAGGCGGGTTTGCCTGCTCCATGATGCCCGCTGGAAAAATAAGATTTCAAAGCACCCTTTACAGATCGATTATTTATACATTTCCAAAGGCTACAATGGTCGTATTGAAGAATTGACTTCTTTGTTCCGCATCCGAACCGTTGTTTTGGATGTTTCTCTCTCAGACTATCGTAGTGATATTCTTAAAAATGATTGTTGCCGTTTAGCTATTCCTTGTATAGCTTTGAAGGAGAGAGGAGCGCTTTGTATCCATTTGTAGAAAATATATTATTGAAGTTTACTAAGTATAGTGACTATTCTTTTCATAATCTTGTTTTGATGATTACTTTTGCAATTGATTATGTAAGAGAAAGAAAATGTAATATACTATGAGAACACTTACACTGTTAATGGCATTAATACTGGGATTATTGACTACTCCTGGTGAAGAGAATAGCGGTTTAACAAAGGAAAATGGCTATGTGATTAATTTGGATCGTGCTGAAAAGTTGGAGAAGATGACTTATTCATCTTTATTCAGCAAGGCGGGAATCATTGTATTGGAAGATACGGATGAATCATTATTAGGAAAAGTTGATAAGTTAGAAGTCTGCGATAATAATTTGTATGTATTGGAAAAAGGCAGAGGGCTTTTTCTGTTTAATAAGCAGGGTAAATTTATAAAGATGATAGGTCGTAAGGGGAAAGGACCCGGTGAATACATTGATCCGGGTGATATAAGTGTCGACAGGGAAAATAAGAAAATATATGTACTGGACTCCCAAACTCAGAATGTATTGAAGTATAGTAGTAATGGAACTTTTGAAAGTTCATTTAAACTGGAAAATAAAGGTACAAGATCCACTTTTATTCAACCTTTTAAGAATGCGCTGTATACGAATCTGTATACATTTGATGAATCCGGGAAACGATTTCTTTTGAGTAAAGTGGACGTTACTAATGGAAAAAGAATTTCTTTTCAATTCGAGGCTTCTCAGTATAATAAGGGTTGGAATGAACTATTCAGTACTGATCAACATACCTTTATCTCCGGCCCTACCGGAAATCCCAAGTTTATGCAGATCTTCATGGATACAATATTTGAAATAACTCCCAAAGGAATAAAGCCGTATATTACTTTGCAAAGTAAAAAGCTTGTGACAAAGGAATATTTAGAAACTTTGATAGCAGAGAATGATATGTCGAAATCTGTAAGAGTGTCAAAAATATACGATAGATTGATGAAAACCGATAAAATATATAATGTATTTGATTATTGGGAAACCGGTAAATATATTCATTTCAGCTATCATGTAGGCTTCTATGGTTATTCCATTCTTTATAAGAAAGAAGAGAATAAAGCTTATGTTATGCCGGGTATAACTGACGATTTGCTTTATACGGATAAAGCAGGCACATTGTTAATTCCCAAACTATATTCATTTGATGAGGACCGGGTATATTGCATCGGCATGAATGACGGTTTCACCAAGGATATCTTTTTAGAAAATATGAAGAAAGGCGGAATAAACCCTCGTATAGAAGGGGCCGATAAATTGCAGACCTTGACGGAAGATTCAAATCCGATTATTATATATTATGAGTTTAAGAAATGAAACTCGTGAGGCATTAAGTAATTTATCAGAAGATGATAATCCGATATTGTTGTTGCTGAAATTTTGAAGTTTCCCATTTATAATAGATTTTAATTTTCCAAATATGTAATAAGAGCGATTTATGGATAATAGAAATGATACATTTATTGGTAGCCGTTGGTTTTATGCAATTTGTTTTGCAGGGTTGTTTGTGGTCGAAACATTAATAGCCCTTTTTGTGCGTGACGCATTCATACGTCCCTATATGGGAGATGTATTGGTGGTAATACTCGTATATTGCTTTGTGCGTATATTTATTACCCGTCCATTGCGATGGCTGCCACTATGGATATTCCTGTTTGCTTGTTGTATTGAAACGTTACAGTATCTGCAATTGGTTACTTTATTGGGGTTGCAAAATTGTACGTTGGCAAGGGTAGTATTGGGTACGTCATTTTCATGGTGGGATATTGTTTGCTATGCTGTTGGGTGTCTGCCTTTACTTTTTATCAGGCGGTAAACGGAACTCGCTCTCAAGTGGCAAAATAAAGAATATGAAGATAACCAAGGTGCTATGTAAAAGCAAAGAAAGGGCAATGCTTTTTTAAAGAAAGAGTAAGAGTCTGTTTTAAAATGACAGGATTGAACACGGAGACACGGAGGATGAAGAAAGAAGAAGGATTCTTTATCACTTTACGTATGCAACTTCAGTTAAATTGGTTTGAATTCTTTGTTTATATGAGATTAATCATTTTTTAACCTCTAATTAATCTTATATGTTACTATTAATTAACCTTAGCTCTTTATATTTGTACATAGCATTAGGCCTCTATGTAAAAAAGATTATTTAGAGAAGAACTACTATAATTGTTAGAAGCCGCCTGCTTTCGCTTTTGATTTCATCTTAAATGAAAAATAGATAATGTCCGCCTTGAAAAAATTAAAGAATGTAACAGAAAAAATGATTGTATTTTATAGAAATGTGGTTGAATTGGAAATAAACAGGTAAATAGTATGAAAAGAATTAGAGGTATATTTTGTTTTGTGATGTTGTTTATTGTTTGCATAAGTTGTCGTGAGAAATATGATGATGGCAAATATTTTAATGGCGATATCCAAAAAGTCGAAGATAATAGTGGAACAGTGAAAAAAGTCACTTTAAATAATGTTATATTGCATGGTGCAAACTATGGCTATATTGCAGTCTATGATTCACTGATGTTTTTTTTGAATCCCAAATTACCGGATCATTTTTATAATATATTCAATATAAATACCGGAGAGGAGATTGGAACCTTTTGTAGTAAAGGAGGTGGTCCTAAGGAGGCTGCTGCTTTTGGACCTATTTCACAATTCTTTAAAATAGGAAATGAATTGCAGACTTTATTATTCGCTCCTAATGAAGAAAAATTAGTTATTTGGAATATAACTCAATCTATTAAGCAGGGTATTACTGTCATAGATAAGATTATTCCGTATGCTTGGAGAGATGCGAATGGGGGAGCATGTTATAATGAGATGTACCTTCAAGATGACAGTATATTATTGACTAGGGTAGATCCTTTCCCTTTAAGTGATGAAGAATCTACTTTACTGTTTTATCAAAAACGGACGCTTGATACTAATAAGGCGTTAAAGAACTATTCAATTTATAAGCAAACAATAAAAAATGAGGAAGCTTCCATTGTATCCGAAGCTTTTTTTACTTCTGCTGATGCCTTTAAGCCGGATGGGACTAAGGCTGTGCAAGTGATGGGGCACCTTCCGCAATTGAATGTTTTAGATTTTGAGACTGGACAGGTCGTGGGATATCGTATGGAAGGGGGAGATGATTTTTCAATCTTTCAGGGAAAGAAAAATATAAAAAATTATTATGTAGAAGTGCAGGCTGACGATAATTATATCTATGCATTGTATTGGGGAAAGGACAGATGGGGAATGCATGAGATTCCGTATGTCAATACTATTCATGTTTTTGACTGGCATGGTAAATTAATACAGAAGTTGGAGACGGATTATGATATTGATAAAATGTTTTTGGATACAGTTAGAAACAGATTGTATGTAACAAGACCAAAGTCTGATGATGTGTATTATTTAGATTTAGATGAGGTCTTTAATTAGTTTTTTTGTAGTAATATTTATTAAAAGACAGGCCGATTATGAAATATCTTGTATTTACAGCTTTTTTGCTTTTTATCTCATGCAAATCAGAAAAAAGAAGTGAGATTCGAAACGTTACTGAAACTTTGTTTGTGGATTCATCAGCAACAGTTAAGCTAGAAGGAGAAAAATGGATTTACAATCTTATCCACAATATTTGGCAATTTTGGATTTGAATGAGACATTGGATAAGAATAAAACTGTATATGAAAAGAAATACAGTTTTACTGATGAACAGCGTAACTCTGTTTTTACATCTTCTAATACAGCCTTTTATATAGAAGAGAATGTTTTTCTGTTAACAAAGGCACCGGAACGGTCAGGAAAAATAGAAGATAACAATACTTATTTTGAATTATATGATTACGCTAAAAATAAGATAATAAAAAGCTTTTATGCTACAGACTTGCCATTTATACCTCAAGCATTTCAATTGTATAAAGGAGTATTGTCCTTAAAAAATGATCGTAAAAAAATAGCATCGTTTATGCGCTTCATACCAATGCTTGCAATAACGGATGTTGAGACTGGAAGTTCTAAGCAAATTTTTCCTTTTGGGAAAGAGGAGGAACTGGAATCGTACATAGAGAAACCGGGACATTATTATTGGTCTGTATGTTCAACTGACAATCGCATTGTTGCATTGTATAAAGATGGGATTGCTCCGAGTGAATTAGAGAATGTATCGGTTTCCTATTTACATATATATGACTGGGAAGGCCGTCTTTTGTGTAAAATAGAAATAGAGGATAATATAAAATGTATTACTCTTAGTGAAGAAACGGGTATGATTTATGCTGTATTAATGAACGATGAAATAAAACGCTATTGTATAAAGCAGCATCTTTAATTATAAATACTATGAAATATTTTGTTATATTATTAACCTCGTGTAATGTTTTGGGCTTTAGTAAAATATGTGTATTAATAGAAGAATGGAATTGAAATAATATGTCCTTTTTTATAAGCTCTACTTCTGTCTTGCCCTGTATTTGATTGGTAACTATTAGTATCAACTAAATACAGGATAAGACATAAAGATAAAGATAACCCAGGTGCTATGTAAAAGCAAAGAAAGGACAATGTTTTTTTATAAAGAGTAAGAGTCTGTTTTAAAATGACAGGATTGAACACGGAGACACGGGGAATGAAGAAAGAAGAAGGATTCTTTATCACTTTACGTATGCAACTTCAGTTAAATAGGTTTGAATTCTTTGTTTGTATAGGATTAATCATTTTTTTAATCTATAATTAAGTTTATATTATACTATTAATTAACCTTGGCTCTTTACATTTGCACTTGCCTAATGGTGGCATTAGACCTCTAAGTAAAAACGTTATTTAGAGAAGAACTACTATAATTATAATACTATGAATAGAGTACAGGTGACAATAATATGGTCTCTGTCAATTGTATTTTTTGTATCATGCGAAAGTGCGGGAGATAAACGTTTGGATTTTGCACTCGAACAGGCCGGAAAAAACAGGATAGAACTTGAAAAAGTGCTGAACTACTACCGAAATGATAGTCTGAAGTTAGAAGCCGCCCGCTTTCTTATAAGGAATATGCCGGGGCATGGCGGTTATGAAGATGACCGTCTGGACAGTGTGAAGGCAGTGATGAAGGCCGCGGTGGAACTGAATATAGGAGGTTATCTGCCTGATAGCGAATGGAAGCGCAAGTGGACTGGCTTTAACTACAGGACATTGCCGAAACGTCCGGATATTAAATACATATCTGCCGATTATCTGATAGAAAATATCGAACAATCCTTTAAAGTTTGGGAAGAAAGCCCGTGGGCAAAGAATTATTCATTTGATGACTTTTGCGAGTGGGTATTGCCCTATCGTATAGGTGACGAGCCATTAGACAATTGGCGGAAAATGTACTATGATCTTTATAAACCGGTTTTAGATTCGCTGTATACCGGTGACGATATGGTAGAAGCCGTTAACCTCCTGGCACGTCATTTTAAGCGGACTAATCTATTTGTTCTTACCACTGAATACCGTATGCCGCATTTAGGTGCCCGCTTCTTGTCAGAATATCTGGTAGGCACTTGCCGTGAAATCACCGACCATGCCGTATACGTCTTTCGGGCATTGGGCTTTCCGGTAAATATAGATAAATATTGGTATTCTCCTTCTAATCAGCACGACCACATGTGGAACGTACTGAAGGATTCGGACGGTGGATTTATCCCATTCTGGTATATGGATTCGTCCGACTTTGTGGTGAAACGTGGGTCTACGGACGGCAGAAAGAAAGGTAAAGTCTACAGGAATACTTTTGAAGCGCACGATAGTAAGACGGCTTCTTTGTTTGGACCTTTTTATCAGGATGTGACGGCGGAATACTTTGGTGAGAATGAATTCAAGGTAAAGGTTGATGACAATATAGAAGGAAATAGTATTCTGTTGGGAATGTTCAGTCCTTCCGGATATGTCACAGTGGATGAAGTTCCATTACGACGCGGCAAAGCACAAGTGAACAATATAGAACCGGGCGTTATTTTCCAGCCTTTGACCTCTGAGAACGGAACACGTTCTCCTGCCGGATATCCTTTTATGGTAGTAGACGGAAATGTACGCTATTTTGAACCGAATATGTCGAGGGCGGTCACTGCCCATATACGGAGAAAATACCCGTTAAGACAATACCTTTATGGTTACATGGCTACCATGACAGGTGCTGAGATTGAGGTGAGTAATGACTGGTATTTCCGTACGAGTGAGCTGCTTTGTTGCTTGACAGATACTCCCCGCACCAACCTCAATTATTATTATCCGAAGATTTCACGCCCTTATCGTTATGTGCGTTTCACTCCACCGCCTCCTGCCTATCCCACAGCAGATTGTAGGGCGGAAATTGCGGAACTGGCATTCTTTGATAGTGTGGACAGTGAAGAACATCTTCCTTCGAAAGCCATATACGGTGGTGGTCCGGTGGATGAGAATCCCGCGCACGACATAGACAAGGCGTGTGACGATGATTGGCTGACATTCTATTATTCATCAGGGCCGCAGGATTCCATCGTATTTGACCTGCAACGTGCTCACACCATAAAAAAGATATTATTCGTTCCTCGCAATGATGATAATTTTATCACTCCGGGCAATGTGTATGAATTATTCTATCAGTCTGGCGTGAAGGGATGGATTTCTTTGGGAGTACAGACTGCTATTACCAATGAATTAATCTATCGGAATATTCCTGAAGGTGCCTTGTTGTGGTTGCGCAATTTGACGCGCGGGAAGGAAGAGCAGGTATTCTATGTGGAAGATGGGGAGCAGAGGTTTGTTGGGTATGAGTGAAAATAATCATATTGTATGATGTTTTATATTAATGATATGAAAGTAATTATTAGAATGATTTTAGGGCTATTTGGGGTAACCTGTAGTATACTTATTCTTTTTTCGTGTGGAGGAAGTGGACAGCATAAGGCAAATCGTGTTTTGGAAGAATGGATAGGACGACAAGTTGTTATTCCGAATGATTTAGTTTATACTAAGTATGGTACGGATACAGTGGAATATTCACAGGCTTATACGGATTATAAAATTTTGGTTTATGTGGATACCGTAGGATGTACAAGTTGTCAACTTCAACTTGAAAGATGGCTGGATTGGGTTGACTGCTTGAAGAATAAATCTTCTTACTCTGTATCCTATTTATTTGATTTTTATCCTAAGGATACTGAAGAACTTGTTGATTTATTGAGATTCTATGACTTTTCTGTGCCAGTCTGTATAGATGAAACAGACCGTCTTAATCAATTGAATAAATTTCCTGCGGGTGGAAAGTTTCATACATTCCTACTTGACAGAGACAATAAAGTGGTGCTTGTTGGAAGCCCGGTTAATAATGAAAATATAGCGGAACTTTATAGAGATATACTATTAGCTCCTGATACGGTTCCAATGATGCGAACTGATGTGGAAATATCACAACGTGAGGTTAACTTTCCTAAAATAGCAAAGGATAGTATACAATATTCTTTCCCATTAAAGAATGTGGGTAATAAAAAGTTGCTTATTAATGCAGTAAATGTGAGTTGTGGATGTACTTCGGTAGAGTATACAAAACAACCTATAAATCCGGGTGATTCTGGTTTAGTGAAAGTTTTTGTGAAAAAAGAGAAAGAAGGGTATTTCAATGAAACAATTACGGTGTACTGTAATGCATCAGACAGTCCTTTAGTCTTGAAATTGTATGGAAATGCAATATAAATCAATTAATTATTAATTAAAAATGTATGAACATGAAAAGAAAAGTGTTTTATGTTTTGGTTATGGTTGCCATTGTGGCTGTAGCTTCCGTTAATGTTCTTAACTTAAGGACGAGTGCTTCTACTGGTAATTTGTATCTGGCAAATCTTATGGCTTTGTCAGATGGTAATGAAGGTGGCGGCGGTGAAACTGAATGGGGATGTGGAGGTAATCCAACCTATACTAAAAATGAAAGTTTACAAGAAGCTCCATGTGGGAATGGTGGAACACATTTGCGATGTTTATTTAAGGCAAGTGTTTGTTGTGACCCTTCTAAGCAGACTACTTGTAGCGGTTATATTTAGTAAAATCTGTCAATAAAGTTTTTGGAGAATCTTCTCCAAAAACCTTATTTAAATATTAAATTTGTATGAAACAAAAATATCTATTATTAGTTCTTTGGATATTGACTGGCTGTGTAGGACAAAAGCAAAATTCAGAAGATGAGGTTAGTAACTTGGATATTCCTTTAAGGAAGACAAATTATGAGGTTATGATGTCTACATTTGTGGACTCAATTTCATATATTCCGCTTGAAACGAAAGATGAGTGCTTGATAGGATCTATTGATAAAATTATAGTAACGGATAATTTTTATTATATAGTTGATAAAACGATATCGTATTCTGTTTTCTGTTTTGATAAATCTGGAAAATTTATTCATAAATTGAGTAATCGAGGAGTTGGATCGGGGGAATATATGAGGATAAACGATGTTGATATATATAAAGATAATGTTTATATCTGGGATTGCTCATTACAGAAATTGTTTATCTTTGACCATTTTGGTCGTTTTATTGAAGAGAGGAAATTTGATTATATGGCGGAATCATTCTCTGTATTAGATGATTCTTGGATCGTTTTCTATGCTGATTATAAAGATAATGGAAAATATAGTTGTAATAACTCATATCCTAATGTGTTATTTGTCAATATTGATAACAAACAAACAAAATCTGATTTATTTTTTGATTCCCGAATGTCCTTTCCTGGGATAATGTCTTCTCCTTTCAATTTTGTCAGCAATGGTAATCTTGTGACTTCTTTAAATGATACTATTTATCAGGCTTTGCCTTCTGTGACTTTAAAAAGAAAATATGTCGTACGATTTGGAGAACAGAATCAGAAGGCTAAGAAAGATTATATTGAAAAACTGAGAACAGAAACTGTCGATTTATATCGGGGTCGTGAACTTAGAAAGAATGTTCCTTATGTCTATGCTTTTTTAGAAACTCCTTCTTATTCTTTTTTGAAATATAATTTAGGGGATTATTATTATTTGGGTATTATTAATCATAAGGAATCGGATGCATACGTAGAATCTTCTGGCTATAAAAAAATGAACGTTGTGAATGATATGGACAGTATAGCTATTTTTATGCCATTGGTGACTTATAAGAATGCTGTTTATAGTTATAGATCACCAGATGGAATAACCTTTGACGAGGCTTTTAAAAAGCATATTGAACCTGATGATAACCCGATTATCGTTAAATTTGAGTTGAAATGATGGATTTACAATGAAAAAGAATGCTTGTTTGTTATACTTGTTACTTATAATTATAAGTGCTTGTACGAATACTCAGTCTCGTAGAGTGCAGACTGATGAAATATATATTGCTCAGTCAGGCGAGAAGGTGCTAAAAATGTCTGAGTTGGTAAAGAATATACGCTATGTAAAGCTGGAAACTACTTCTGATAATTTGATTGGCACTGTTAGTCAATTGATACCTTTAAAAGATAAGTATTTGGTAGTTGATAATTCTGCATCTAAGCAAGTCCTTTTGTTCGATGCTACAGGGCGTTTCATTACTCATATTTCTCGTGTGGGGGTGGCTCCCGGAGAATATGTGACGATTACCAGTGTAGCTGTGGATGAAGAAGAAGAACGTATTTTTATTGCTGATATGGGTACTGGAAATATATTGGTTTATGATATGAGAGGTGAATATTTAGACAAAATAGGTGTTGATTTCTCGGTGAAAGATATTGTTTATGTTGGTAGTAACAAAATGGCATGTTATTGTGATTATATGGAAAGAAAGGAGCAGGATGGCCAGGTACCTATTTTGATATTATATGACCTGAGAACAGGTGATAAGCAAATATTGTTATCTGCAGATAGTAGGATCGGTCCTCAAGAAATAGTCCATGCTAATCAGTCTATGTATAAAGCTGCCAATGGTGCTTCTTTAGCTTATCCTTTAGATCCTAACATTTATTTAATAGACTCTTTAGGTATTCAACAAAAATTTTATGTGAATTGGGGAGAAGACTTTTGTAAGAAAAGAGAGCGTTATGTAGAGATGTTAAAAGAAGAAGAGGTGCCCATTGAGGAGATTTTTCAAAATAGAAAAACAAATTTTCCTAATTTACTTACTGTCTTATGTAGTGATGATTTTTTTTGTATTTTGTATAATAATCTATCTGAAATGAAAATTGGAGTGGGATTTTATAATTTTCAAAGTCAAAATTATATAGGTGGATATGCTATGGAGCGTTTCCCTATCAAAAATGATATAGATAATGGATTCTATATTAATCCTATTGCAATCAAAGGACATGATTTGTACACTATCATTGAATCTTACAACTTAAGCAGTGTGGAACCAAAGGTTTCAGCACTTGTTGATTTGAAAGAAAAAGTATCTGGTGATGATAATCCTATAATAATGATAACAGAAATGAAAATGGAATGAAGAAATGTATTTTAGTAATTTTAGCTATGCGAAAATATTTACTGTTGTTATTAGTGATATTGGCCGGATGTTCAACTTCGGTAGAAAGGGATGGTCAGAACTTGAAAGTAATTGATGTTCCTTTGCGAAGTAGCAATCATGAAATAAGGATGTCTTCATTTGTGGATTCAATTTCGTATATTCCTTTTGAAACAAAAGATGAATGTTTGATAGGTTTTGTTGACAAGATTGTGGCGACGAATGATTATTATTATGTGGGAATTATTAACCATAAGGAATCGGATACCTATATGGAAGCAGCAGGCTATAAACAAAATGCAGTGGTAAATGATATGGATGATATGGCTGTTTTTATTCCGTTGACGACTTATAAGAATGCTGTGTACAGTTGTATATCTCCGGGACGATTTGTCGAATCCAAAGCTTTCGGAAAGCAAGTGGAATTAGATGATAACCCGATTATCGTTAAATTTGAGTTGAAATGATGGATTTACAATGAAAAGAGCAACATTTCTTTTAGTAATATTGATAGGATTATTGAGCGTAGGACTCATTTACTCTATACGTGATGCTATGCATAAGGATGTTCAAATAGCGAAACAATCTGAAACTCTGGAAGTCCAAAAGCAAATGCTTACATTGTTATCTGGAAATATGAAGATGCATTATGTATATTCGGAATGCCAGTTGCCAGATATGACATTGTTAGACAAAGATCGAAACGCTATCAAATTGTCCGCTTTGTTGAATGGAGAGGATAAGGTTGTTTTTAAATTTTCATCAACCAATTGCAGCTCATGCATTCAACATAGTTTTTCGTCTGTTAGGAAACTAATGGGGAAGCTAGCGAAGGATAAACTAATTATAATAGCAGATAACTCTAATCGTAGAGAATTACAGGCATTGGTAAATAGCTTGTCGCTAAGTCTTCCTGTTTATTTGACAGAAGATACAGTGTTTCATAATATTTTGGAAAAAGAAAATGTACCTTTCTTTTTTGTAATTGGAGAAGATCTGCGAATGAAAGATTTATTTATTCCAATGAAAGAATTGCCTGATCTCTCTGATTTATATTACCGAATTATATGGAAAAAGTATTTCGACAAATAAAGATATTGTCCATTGGGAAAATGATATGTTCAATAGGGATAAGTCTACTGTTATTGGGAGTGATAAACACTACATTTATATCATTCTCAACTCACGATTTATCTTTCTTCATATATCCTTTATCTTGGGCTATTCTTTGTCTGACAGTAGTATTAAGTTTCCTGAAATTCTTTATTAGAAGGAAAAAATGCTTTCAGTTTGTTGTTACCGACTTGTTAGTTATTATCTTATTGGGATATTGGCTTTTAAGATATGATTTTGATCTCCAATTGGCAAACTGGAAGCTTTTCCTTTTTGGGGAGCTCTGTATCCTTTGGTTTTCAATCAGAATGTTGCTTGAATGCAATCTCATTTCTGTGGAGAAAATTTCTTGGGTATTGTTGAGTACCGGTCTAATTCAGTCAGTATGGGGAATCCTGCAATTGTATGGTTTCTGTGAGTCTAATCATAGCAAATTTGATATAACAGGTTCTTTTTTTAATCCGGGTCCTTATTCCGGCTACATCGCTATAATGGTACCCGTATCTCTTTATCTGTTTCTATCAACTAAATGCACGAAGCGATATGTTGCATTATTCTTTTTAGCAGTCTTGTTGTGCATACTGCCTGCCGGGATGAGCAGATCGGCATGGATTGGAGCAATAGTCTCTTCTGTTATTGTTCTATTTTGGCAAAATAATTGGATGAAGTATTGGTATTTGAAAAGAAAGTTGTCCGTTCTTTGTCTTGTAGTGGGTGTTGTTGGAATAGCAGCAGGAAGTTACCTAATGTTTAATCTGAAAAAAGATTCTGCATGTGGGCGTTTGTTTATTTGGGGAAATACGGCTTGTGCTATATGGAAAAAGCCGGTTTTCGGGTACGGAAGTTGTATGTTTCCGCTTGCTTATGCCCAAGAACAGACTGATAGATTTCGTTCGGGTAAATATACGGCAACAGAAGAAAGAGTAGCGGGAAATCCTGAATATGCTTTCAACGAGTATTTGCAGATTCTGGTAGAAGGAGGATGTCTTTTGCTATTCGGGGTTGTGGTGATTATGGCATATGCGCTGAGTGGTGGAATTAAGAGGCGAGATTATGGATTATGTGGCGGGCTTATTTCATTATTGATATTCGCATTTTCTTCTTATCCTTTCCAATATCCGGCCTTTTGTGTTGTTGCAGTTATTATAGTGGCAAGCTTGAGCACTAAAAGGGCTATTGGCGTTGGGAATAATGTATATGGGCACTGTGTTTTGGTATTTTTGGTAGCTGCTTCTATCTTTTTGCTCTTTTTGCAGGATGTACCCAAAGGTGTGATAGAAAAATTGGACAAATGCCGTTATCTAAGGTCAACCGATGCATTGGAAATTGCGGAGAAGGGATATGCTATGCTCTATCCTGATTTGAAGCATAATGCCGATTTCGTATATGAATATGGTTTGTGCTTATCTCAACAGAAAAAATATCTTGAATCGAATGATTTATTAAGACGTTCTATATTGTTGAGATGTAATTATCAATGCTATAATGCTTTGGGGGGTAATAGCCAGCAACAAAAAAACTATGAACAGGCAGAGAAATATTATTATGATGCTATTTATCTGTTACCTAATAGAATTTATTCATATTATCGGCTGTTTCTGCTTTATGCGCAGCCCGAATTTTATCAACCGGATAAACTGAAACAAATGGCAAAAATCGTATTAACTAAACGTCCGAAAGTTTATTCAAAAGCCATTGAAGAGATGAGAGGGGAAGTGAAAGTGATTTTAAAAGAACATGGATTGAATTTATCTAATTAATAAAAATAACCTTATTGAGTAATTGTTGTCTGCAATGGAAGTACGGAAAATGAAGCGAATAGGAAAGAAATTGATGTATATGGCTTTAAGCTTATTTGTTATATTTCAAGTTTATCTATTTATTAGGTTTTACTGGATTGTATCTTGTTTCATTCCTACGTATTCTATGGCGCCAACTTTATTAGGAGGAGATTATATTATTGTTTCTATGCAAATACCAGGGCGTAGAATAATGAATTCGGATTCAGGAAGGCTGCTAGTGCATAGATTGAAGGGACAACGTGAAGTACAGAGGAATGATGTAGTTGTTTTTAATTTTCCTTATGCTGAAGATAAAGAAAAGATGATAATCAGTATGAATACATTTTATTGTAAACGTTGTGTAGGAGTTCCAGGCGACACTTGCAGATGGTGCGAAGCTACAGGTGTGCGAGAGGTGTATTTACCTAAGATTGGAGATGTACTACATATTGATTCGTGCAATTATGAACATTATTATAAATGTATAGAGTATGAAACGGGGAAAGAGATGAGCTTGAAAATGGGGCAAGTCTATCTGGAGGACTCTTTGCTGGAAAGTTTCCGTTTTAATCATAAGTATTATTTTATGCGTGGTGACAATTTTAACCATTCGTATGATTCACGTGGTTGGGGGATATTACCAGATGATTTTATTTTGGGTGTAGGACAGATGATTTGGTTTTCGAAAGATGAAGTGACGAATAGGATTAGTTGGAATAGAATGTTTCGAAGAATTGAATGATGGGTAGCTTTCTATTATATATAAAGTCGCGTTTTAAATACTCCTTTTTACTTCTTTAACGATAAAATATAGTTCTAAAACTAAAAATATTAGTTTATTTGCGGAGATGTTATGAATGTTAAATCTAAAAACACACAAGAAGTTATGAAAAAAGAATGGTTGTATGCAGTAGGTCTGGTTTGCCTGGTGTCGGCTTGTACCGGTACTCCGCAATCGTCGGCTGACGGTGAACTGTGTTCTATTGATGTGGCGGGAGCTATGGAAAAGCCTGCCGAATTGAAACTTTCGGAATTAGGAAGCGATGTACGCTATGTTCCATTGGAAACAACCGATTCGTGTCTGGTAGGTGGAAGCCCGAATATTCTGTTGCTGGATAAAGAGATTGTTGTTTTTTCACGTCAAACTTGTTTTGTCTTTGATAAAGAGAGCGGTAAGTTTTTAAGCAAAGTAGGACATTTGGGCGATGATCCGGAAGCTTATTCAACTGCGGTGCCTACTTATAACGATGTAAACGGTCTGCTTTATTTTATGCGCCGGCCCGGCAAATTACAGAAATATGATCTGCGAGGTAATTATCGTGGCAGTGTAACGATACCTACTCCGCCCGAATCACCAAGTGATTTCTGCTTCACAGACTCCGTGATAATAGGCCGTTACGGTAATATTGTAGGTGATAACGGGCGTGCTTTGTTGTTATTTAATGAAGCGGGAGAACAGATAGATACGGTGCCCAGCCTACTTCCGGTTTTGCCTAATAGAGGAGTAGATGACATAAACAGTATCAGCGTCAAAAGGCAGGGAAATGCAGGTATTATTCTGACTACATTCAAAAGTGGAGATGCCTCGGCAAGTGTAGCGGGTATTCCTTTCCTGTGGAAAAGTGATAATAAGATACGTTATAAAGAGAATTTCAATGATACCATTTATACAGTGGAAGGGAATGAATTGACACCTTATATTGCGTTCTCCACCGGTAAATGGCATTGGGGCGCCGAGGCACGTACCGAATCCAAAGATAACGAAAAACGCTTGTTGGTGGGATGTATCTTTGAGACGGATCATACTGTTTTCTTTCAGTGTATCCGGGGACTGTATACAGATGAACCGGAAACGTTTAACGGAATCTACGACCGGAAGGCAAATACTACCCAGATGTATGCAGAAAAGGAAGGTATAAAAGATGACTTGACCGGCTTTATGGCTTTCCGTCCCAAGGCATACAGCGCACAGGGAGAATATGGAATGATTATTGATGCCGGAGAAGTGATGACTTGGTTGGAAGAAAATCCTGAAGCGGCAGAAAATGAAAAACTTTCGGCACTGAAAGAATTGACGGATGATTCTAATCCGGTAGTGATTATTACAGTCCCTAAATAAGGAAGGAGGTATGTTCTTGTCCACCTGTTTGGGAATGGGCAAGAATATACTTATTTGATAATTAGAAAATTAATGGTTTGTAACCTGTCTTGTTTTGTCCATATATATATGGCGGTTCGTAAAGGGAAAACGACTATTTTTGCATACACTAAGTGTAAACGGAAAAACTAATATAAAATGATAAAGACACAGAACTACCGGTTTTTGATCTGTCTGGCACTATTTGCGTTGGCAGCATGTTCCGGTGCGAAAAAAGAAGAGGCCGCCGATGAAGGAGTAGCTACCGTATTGCCGGATGAGAAGAATGAAGTGACCGTGTTGCCTTTGAAGCGGCAGATATTCAATCACGAGTTGGTGAGTAATGGCAAGATAGTGGCCGGAGGAATGGCAGATTTGCGTTTTGAAAGTTCGGGTATCGTAGCGCAGATTTATGTGAAGAACGGTGACCGGGTGCACAAAGGACAAAAGCTGGCAGAGCTGGATAAATTCCGTTTAAAGAATAAGACCGCACAGTCCAAGGATGCTTTGGAGAAAGCTAAGTTGGAATTGCAGGATGTATTGATAGGGCAGGGGTATGCAGCGGATGATACTGCCAATGTGCCCGATGATATCATGCAACTGGCACGGGTAAAAAGCGGCTATGATCAGACCCTTTCTCAATATGAACTGGCTAAATACGAAGAAGAACATGCCACTCTGGTTGCTCCTTTTGACGGAGTGGTGGCTAATCTCTTTTCCAAACCCTATAATGCTCCCAGCAGTTCAGACGCTTTCTGTACAATTATCGGTTCACAGGGCATGGAAGCTGACTTTACTGTATTGGAGAGTGAACTCCCTCTTATCAAAGGTGGCGACAAAGTGGTTGTTACCCCTTATGCGGATCCTTCTGCCAAATACGAAGGACGTATCTCCGAAATCAATCCGCTGGTGGACGATAAAGGCATGGTGAAAGTGAAAGCCGTTGTCAACGGACAGGGCAAGCTCTTTAATGGCATGAACATACGGGTTAATGTACATCGTTCGCTAGGTGAACAGCTGGTTGTTCCGAAGAGTTCCGTGGTATTGCGTTCCGGTAAGCAGGTGATTTTTACACTGAAAGATAATAAAGCGAAATGGAACTACGTGCAGACCGTACTGGAAAATTCCGATGAATACACCATTGTGGAAGATGAAGTACAAGAAGGAGATGTGGTGATTGTGACAGGTAATGTGAACCTGGCTCATGAGGCACCGGTGAAAGTTATTGAAAATAAAAAATAAAAGGGGTGGTTAAGTTCTTGATACAGCGGCCCATTGCCGTATTGATGGCGTTTACCGCATGTTTTATTGTCGGTATGGTGACGTATTTCACGTTGCCGGTATCTTTGCTGCCGGATATTGCCATCCCGGAGATTACAGTACAAATCTCGGCACAGAATACTTCTGCGCGTGAGTTGGAGAATACTGTGGTGAAACCGTTGCGCCAACAGCTTATCCAGGTGGCTCGTCTGAAAGATATGGATAGCGAAGCTCATGATGGTGCAGGCCTTATCCGACTGAATTTCGACTTCGGCACCAATACGGATCTTGCTTTTATCGAGGTGAATGAGAAGATTGACGCCGCCATGAACTACCTGCCTAAGGATACGGACCGTCCTAAAGTGGTAAAAGCAAGTGCTACCGATATTCCGGTATTCTATCTCAGCCTCACCCTGAAGAATGACAGTGCTTACGGACAAACGGACGAACGTGCTTTTCTCGACCTGTGTGAATTTGCCGAAAGCGTCATCAAACGGCGTATCGAGCAGCTGACAGAGGTAGCTATGGTGGATATCACAGGATTGGTGGAGCGTCAGTTGCAGATTGTTCCCGATGAAAATAAGCTTGCCGTACTGGGACTTTCCATACAGGATGTAGAATCAGCTCTTGCCCAAAACAACGTGGAACCGGGCAGCATGACCGTACGCGATGGATATTATGAATATAATATCAAGTTCTCCACTCTGTTGCGTACGGAGGAAGATGTGAAGAATATTCTTATTAACAAAAACGGACGTATCATCCGTCTGGAAGAGTTTTGCCGGATAGGTATTGTTCCCGTCAGGGAAAAAGGTGTATCCATGAGCAATGGTAAACGGGCGGTGACATTGGCCATTATCAAGCAGGCGGACGAGAATATGGATGACATGAAGCAGGCCATTGGCGGCACCATGAATTATTTTCAGAGTGTATATCCTGACATTGAATTCAGCGTTAGCCGAAACCAGACAGAGCTTTTGGATTATACTATCTCCAATTTGCAACAAAACCTTTCGTTGGGCTTTCTATTTATCTGTATCGTAGCCGTACTCTTTCTGGGGGATGTCAAATCTCCTTTCATCATCGGACTGAGTATGGTAGTTTCCATTGTGATCTGTTTTCTCTTTTTCTATCTGTTCAAGATGTCACTGAACATCATATCCCTGTCCGGATTGATCCTTGCACTGGGTATGATGATCGACAGTTCCATCATCGTAACTGAAAATATTTCTCAATATCGGGAAAGAGGATACTCGCTGAAACGTGCCTGTATTGCGGGTACCAGTGAGGTGGTCACTCCGATGCTCAGCTCTTCATTGACTACCATTGCGGTGTTTGTACCACTGATCTTTATGAGTGGTATTGCCGGAGCCATTTTCTACGATCAGGCTTTCTCGGTAACCGTTGGATTGATGGTTTCTTACTTCACGGGCATCATGTTGCTGCCGGTGCTCTATATGCTGGTTTACCGGACGGGGCTGCGCAAATCATGGTTCTCGCGTATCCGGATCAATAATCCTATAAAGGATCATACACTCGATCGTTTCTATGATGCCGGGATTGATTTTATATTTGCTCATAAAACGGCAAGCGTATTGTTCTGCATAGTTTCCGTGCCATTGTGTGTATTCATGTTCTATTTCATAGGAAAAGAGCGTATGCCGGAAATAGATCAGAACGAGCTGATAGCCCGTGTGGAATGGAATGAGAATATCCATGTGGACGAGAATCGTCGCAGGGTAGACAATTTATTTGAGTTGTTTAAGACAGAGACTATCGAACAGACTGCCGCCGTCGGACAACAAGACTATCTCCTGAATCGGGAGCAGGCTCTTTCTTCTTCGGAAGCAGAACTTTATTTCAAGACAAAGAATCCTTCTGAGATAGCTCCTTTGCAGGAAAAGGTTTACCGTGCCCTCAAAGCGGAGTATCCATTGGCCGTGATTTCTTTTTCACCGCCCGAGACGGTATTTGAGAAACTGTTTGTGACGGGAGAAGCCGATGTGGTGGCCGAACTTTATTCCCGCAATAAAGAAAAGGTGCCGACGGCGGATGAATTACGTAGTCTGGAAACAGAATTTGCTACCCGCACAGGATATGCTCCCACGGGTATTGCCTTTGAAAATCAGCTGAATATCCGTATCAATAAAGAAAAACTGCTACTTTATAATGTTTCGTATGACGAGTTGTATCGCATACTGAAAACTGCTTTTAAAGAAAACAGCATAGCCACTCTTCATTCTTACCAGCAATATCTGCCTATCAGCATTGTGGGAGAGGAACAAACTGTTAACAGCATCTTACAGGAAACACTCGTTCCGACACGGGCGGATCAATATGGTGTTGAATATCTGCCTTTGCGTGAGCTGGTATCAGTGGCACCGGCGGAAGATCTGAAAGCGATTACCGCAGGGCGTAACGGAGAATATGTTCCGTTCCGTTTTTATGAAGTAAAAGAGGCGGAACCGCTTATGGAGCAAGTGAAGGAAGTGGTGGATGCTACCGGCGATTGGGATACCGCTTTTTCAGGAAGTTTCTTTTCTAACCGGAAGATGCTGGATGAACTGGTGGTTATTCTGTTTATTTCCATTCTGTTGATGTACTTCATTCTGGCGGCACAGTTCGAGAGTTTTGTGCAACCGCTTGTTGTGTTGCTGGAGATACCGATAGACGTAGCTTTTGCCCTTGTATTGTTATGGATATGCGGGCATACGCTAAACCTGATGTCTGCCATCGGTCTGATCGTTACGTGTGGTATCATTATCAATGACTCCATCTTGAAACTGGATGCGATTAATGAATTGCGTAAGACGGGGATGCCGCTTCTGGAAGCTATTCATGAGGCGGGAAGGCGCAGGTTGCGTCCTATCATTATGACCTCGCTGACCACCATCTTTGCCATGGTGCCGTTGCTGTTCTCTTTCGATATGGGTTCGGAATTGCAGAAACCGCTTTCCATTGCCATGATTGGGGCGATGTTTATCGGTACGCTGGTCAGTCTGTTCATCATCCCTTTGATATATTGGTTTATTTATAAAGAAAGAAAGAAATATGAAATATGAAGTATTAAGTATTAAGTATAAGGCTGCGCTATCATGCCGTATGGTTATACTTAATACTTAATACTTAATACTTCATACTTCATACCTCATACCTCATACCTCATATTTAAAAGTTTGATATAATGAAGAAACTTGGTTTAATTATTCTTTTAGGACTTTCACAGGCGCTTCCGTCCGTCGCACAGCAACAGCAGGTAACGCTGGATTTGCAACAGACGATTAAGATGGCGAACGACAGTTCGCTGGAGGCGTTTCGTACCAAAAATATGTATCTTTCAGGCTATTGGGAATATCGCACCTATAAGGCAAATCGCTTGCCGAGTCTGACACTGAATATGACTCCTGCACAGTATAACCGTGACATTACGAAGCGTTATGACTCCGAACAGGATTTGGATATTTACCGTAGCCAACAGTCTTTCTATGCCTATGGTAACTTGGCTGTCAGGCAAAACTTTGACCTGACGGGTGGTACTTTCTATTTGGATACCGAGTTGGGCTATATGCGTAGTTTCGGTTCCAATCCCTACACGCAGTATACCAGTGTCCCTGTTCGTTTAGGTTATTCGCAAAGTCTGGTAGGTTATAATCCTTTTCGCTGGGAACGAAAGATTGAACCGCTGAAATACGAGAAAGTTAAGAAGGAATATATCTACAATGCCGAGCAGGTCTCCGAACAGGCCACTACTTATTTCTTTGCACTTGCCATGGCGCAGGCTGAGTATGACTTGGCAAAAGAGAATGTCGCTTCTTCCGATACGCTTTATCGTATTGGTATGCAACGTCTGAAGATAGCCTCTATCAGTCGCGCCGATCTTCTGACGCTGAAGCTGGACGTGGTGAATGCCCGTAACACTTTGCAGAATGCTGAAAGTTCATTGAAACGTGCCATGTTCTCGCTGGCTTCTTTCCTCAATCTGGAAAAGAATACAGAGATACGGCTTCTTCTCCCCAGCCGTCCCGGAGAACTAAACATCCCTGTAGATGCTGCCTTGGATGCCGCCCGTTCCAACAACCCGAACTTCCTTGGATTACGCCAGGACATATTGGAAGCAGAACGGAATGTAGACAAGACTAAGAAAGAATCCCGCTTCAACGCCAGTATCAACGCCAGTGTCGGTTTCAACCAGGTGGCGGAGAAATTTGGAGAAGCCTACAACCGCCCTATGCAGCAGGAAATGGTATCCGTCAGCGTCTCCATTCCTTTAGTGGACTGGGGAGTGCGTAAGGGTAAATATAATATGGCCCGTAACAATCTGAATGTAGTAAAGACCTCTTCCCGTCAGAACGAAATCAGCATTGAAGAAGAAGTCATTATGACCGTAAGTGATTTCAATGTCCAGCAAGACTTGGTGACAAGTGCCGAGGAAGCCCTCGACCTTTCCATCCTGGCATACAATGAAACCCGCCAACGCTTCATCATCGGTAAGGCGGATATCAGTAGCCTTACCTTGTCATTGAACCGTCAGCAAGAAGCCCAGCGCAACTATATCTCAGCCCTGAAAAACTACTGGCTGAACTATTACAAAATCCGCAAGCTAACCCTGCACGATTTTGCCAGCGGCTTCTCTCTTTCTGACAAGTTCGACTATGCCCGATAAGTAATTAGTGATTAGTAATTAATAATTAAAAAAAAGAATGAATCGCCTTTCCCCTTTTACCCTCATCGTCACCTTTGTCTGTCTGGCACTGGTGGGTTTGGCCTTGGTTCCGATGCTTCCGGTCAAGCTGAACCCGTCGCGCACATTACCGGGCTTTACGGTGCGCTTTAGCATGCCGGGCACTTCGTCGCGGGTGGTAGAGATGGAGGCGACAAGCAAACTGGAGTCCATGCTGGCCCGCATCAAAGGGGTAAAGGGAATGTACTCTACTTCAGGCAATGGTTACGGCTCCATTACGGTAGATCTGGATAAACACGCTGATGTGGATGCGGTACGTTTTGAGGCTTCTACTATTATCCGGCAGACATGGTCGCAATTGCCTTCCGGTGTCAGTTATCCGTATATCGACATGAAGGTGCCCGATGCGAATACAGCCCGTCCGTTCTTATCGTTCACACTGAATGCACCGTCCACGCCTATACTGATACAGCAGTATGCAGAAGAACATATCAAGCCGCGTCTGGCTAAGTTGCAAGGTATTTATAAAATAGATTTAAGTGGTGCTACCCCGATGGAATGGCGGTTGGAATACGACAGTGAACAATTGCGGACGCTAGGAGTCAGCATTTCTGATATCCAACGGGCCATCCAGTTACATTATAATAAAGAGTTTTTGGGAACGCACAATATGGATACGTCCGGTGGTAAGCAGTGGATACGTTTGGTTTTGATACCGGATGGAGTCAGCGGGCAATTTATTCCTTCGGACATCACGGTGACTGCTTCGGACGGGAAGATTATCCGCTTGGACGAGTTGGTGACAGTAGTCCGTATGGAAGAAGCTCCTCAAAGCTATTACCGTATCAATGGTCTGAATTCCATTTATATGTCTGTCACGGCCGTAGAGACTGCTAACCAATTGCAACTGAGCAATGAAGTGATGCAGGAAATGGAAGCAATACGTCTGACTTTGCCGCCCGGCTACGAGGTGCATACCAGCTATGATGCTACGGAGTATATTCGCGAGGAACTGAATAAAATTTATTTCCGCACGGGGCTGACAGTACTGATCCTGCTGGTATTCGTCTGGATTATTACGCTGAATCTGAAATATCTGTTGCTGATCGTTACCAGCCTGGCTGTCAACATTTCCGTGGCGGTTATTTTCTATTATCTTTTCGGTTTGGAGATGCAACTGTATTCATTGGCAGGGATTACTGTGTCCTTGAATCTTGTGATAGACAGTACCATTGTGATGACGGATCACATCTTGCACAGGCGTAATCTGAAAGCTTTTATGTCCGTGCTGGCGGCTACCTTGACCACAATGGGGGCTTTGGTTATTATCTTCTTTCTGGATGAGAAAATCCGACTGAACCTGCAGGACTTTGCAGCTGTGGTGATTATTAATCTGGCGGTATCTCTTTTCGTGGCTCTCTTTTTTGTGCCGGCCATGATTGATAGAATAAAGCTTGTGAAGAAGTCTTCGGGGAAGGCCTCTCGACTGGGTTGGTGGAAGAAGATTCGTCTTTACAGATGGATGCAGAGCGTGAAACGCTGGGTGCGGAGTCATATACGTATTCGCAGGCTGACTGTTTACTTCACGCATTTCTATCAGTTGCTCATCCGCTTTCTTCTGCGCTGGAGGGTAGCGGTGTGCATTTTGCTCCTGCTTGGTTTCGGGCTGCCCGTTTTCCTTCTTCCTGAGAAATTGGAGGGTGAAGGTAAATGGATAGAACGGTATAACAAGACGTTGGGTTCCTCTACTTATAAAGAGAAAGTGAAACCTGTGGTGGATAAAGCTTTAGGTGGTAGTCTCCGATTGTTTGTGCAGAAAGTGTACGAAGGCAGTTATTTTAGTCGCAACGAAGAAGTGGTGCTCTATGCGAATGCGAACTTACCGAATGGAAGTACGCTGGAACAGATGAATACGCTGGTGAAACGTGTGGAAACTTATCTCAGCGGCTTCAAGGAGATTAAGCAGTTTCATGCTTCTGTCTATAATGCACGCAGGGCTAATCTTCAGATTTATTTCAAGAAAGAGTATCAGCATAGTGGTTTCCCTTATACGTTAAAGGCGAATCTGATTGGTAAAGTATCTGAGTTAGGTGGTGGTAGCTGGGATGTATATGGTTTGCAAGATCAGGGCTTTAGTAATGATGTTCGTGAGAGCGCAGGTTCTTATCGCATCAAGATGTATGGCTACAATTATGATGAACTCTATGCATGGGCCGAAAAACTGAAGGAGGTATTACTTTCGCACCGTCGCATCAAGGAAGTGTTTATCAAGTCGGAATTTTCCTGGTGGAAAGACGATTATCAAGAGTTTTACTTCAATCTGAATAAGGAACGTATGGCCCAGGAAGGGATTAATGCCCAGCACTTGTTCTCCGCTATCCAGCCGATATTCGGCAAGAATATGCAGGTGGGTTCGGTGGTGACGGAAAGCGGTACGGAAAGTATCCGGCTTTCTTCCCGGCAGTCTCATGACTATGATGTATGGGCCATGCAGTTTTTTCCTTACGGTGTGGATGGCGGAAAGCATTATAAACTTTCCGAATTGGCTACGGTAGAGAAGGGGCAGATGCCGCAACAGATAGCCAAAGAGAATCAGCAATATCGTCTTTGTCTGCAATATGAGTATATCGGCTCGTACGAGCAAGGCAATAAAATACAGAAGCGGGACTTGGAAGAGTTTAATAAATTGCTTCCGATGGGGTATACTGCTGAATCGGATAGTCAATCGTGGTCATGGGGTAAGAAAGAAAACAAGCAATACCTGTTGTTGCTGGTTGTGATTGCCATTATCTTCTTTACAACGAGTATTCTATTCAATTCTCTGAAACAGCCTTTGGCTATTATCTTTGTTATTCCGGTATCTTATATCGGAGTGTTCCTTACATTCTATTGGTTCCGCCTGAATTTTGATCAGGGTGGTTTTGCTTCGTTTGTGCTGCTTTGTGGTATTACGGTAAATGCCAGCATCTATATTCTGAATGAGTATAATAGCATTCGTCGTCGCTTTCCCCGGCTTTCCATGCTTCGTGCTTATACAAAGGCGTGGAATGCAAAGATACTGCCTATTTTCCTTACGGTGGTTTCTACTATTCTGGGTTTTATCCCGTTTATGGTCGGAACGGATAAAGAGGCCTTTTGGTTCCCGTTGGCATCGGGCACTATAGGCGGACTGATAATGTCTATCATCGGCATTTTCTTCTTCCTTCCGGTGTTTTGTCTGAAGAGGAAAGAGGTTTGCAAATTCCCTGGTGCTAAAGCCCCCAAAAAAGTCAGCAATAAGTCTATTACAAATTTGATTTTTGACGCTTTTTGCCTACATCCTACACCAATGCGCCTCAAACGCTTTATTGATGGGCGTTTCAGAAGGTGTAGGTAAGGGTGTAGGCAGGTGCAGGCAAATCAGTTGCCTACACCGCATAATATCCTGATTCGGGCTCTTGCTCTTATCTGGCAAGACCCTATTCTTATTGTAATAATGCCTTTTGTATATTGTTGATATGTTGAAGTTTCTTGTAGGTAGGGAACTATCGTTTCCTGCCTTGGAAACTGTCGTTCCCTCTAATGGAAACTCGCGTTTCTCCTAATGGGAACTGTCGTTCCCTTTAATGGGTGATGTGTACTGGTTTTAGTTGACAACTTCGTTTGTTATAACTGGAT
>ERZ894240.307-NODE-307-length-58987-cov-43.682872_pt1 | contig 58987 bp, 43 predicted proteins | sample MGYA00380298_ERZ894240 | MGnify/ENA primary metagenome ERZ894240 (study PRJEB32331, sample SAMN06328419) | human gut metagenome | biome: human gut microbiome; feature: stool | host: Homo sapiens | collected 2014-06-27 ... | reverse complement strand
TTCCACCTCATTCTGTAGTCGTTGCAGATCGTGGCTATTGCGATTTCTCCCTTCTCAACGCAACGGAATGCACACGGGGCAGGCTGTAAGCAGGTGCTCAAATGTAAAAATTATTTTGAACACCTGCTTCATGCAAATGATTCGACAACCAATGACGGACTTAGTTCAGTTTGCCCACCGTTTGCTGAATGCGTTCGCCCAGCCCAATGGTGTAGCCCTGCGAACTGAACACCACGCGGTTGAACGTGTCGGCAATAACCACGAGGGGCAACTCCTTCGACTGCGTCAGGCCGCTGCCGAAAAGATCGGCTTGCACCTGTCCTTCAGTGTCGATGCCGAAACTGAGCGTCGAGGGCAGGTTGGTAAATTCGGCACGGTTCTTCTGGAAGCGGTCGTACTCGTCCTGCGTAGGGAAGAGCAGCACAATGGGACGGCCCCAGGCTTCGAGTTCAGAGCGCATTTTTTCGATGTCGTGCAAAATGTGGTTCGTAGGTTCGTGATTGGCCCGAATCAGTCCCGTTACATAGTAGCCGCGTCCGGTGGTGCTGAGAATGGACTTCACAGCACCGGCTTTCACGTCGAAGTAGCGGTTTTCGGCATTGAAATTACCAATTACCTGTACGCCCTGCTTGTCCTCGCGCATCACCAGTTGCTCGGTGTGTCCCCCTTTGCCCACGCTGAACACTTGCAGCTGAGCCAACACAGCCCCGTCGGCCATGCGAGTGCCCGAAGTGAGCAGGTAATTGCCGGGTGCCACCGATGTGCCCGGTGCAAAAGCCGACTGCCACGTATGGCCCTCGGGATAGTTGAGCAGCGAAGGCATACCCTCGTCCATGCGGCTGAGCGTGAAGTGCGTATAATAGGTGGGATTTTCCATGTATCGGCGCGGTGTGTACGACAGTTTCAGTGTAGCCTGTGCGCTTTGCGGTGTCTGCTCGGCCTCAACACCGAATTTCACGGTTTGCCACTGCGCCGTTTGCTCCGTAGGCATGGTGCCGTTCGTGGCCACAAACTGCACCTGCCCCGTTACCTCATCGATGCGAGCAGGAATGCCCTGTGCACGACACACAGCCACAAACAGCAATCCGCGGTTACGGGCATCGGCACGGTGCGTGGCCCATGCACGTTCGGGCGACAGCGTGTAGCTCAACGGATTGCGAGCGGCATTGTCGGTGATGTGCTTTTCAATCCATGCTGCCAACTGCACCCCACCCTGCTGCGCCACTTTGGCCATTTCGTGTCCGGGTGAAGCAAAACAACTGCGCCAGGCCGACAGCATTTCGTTGGCAATGCGCGGAGCATATACATATTTATATACAAATGCTTGCTGAGCTGGCGAAAGCTGCCCCTTGACGGCAGGAAGGTGTTTCAGGTGGTCGAGGATGACGGGCAGACTGAAGTCGCGCAAGTCCTTGTCGGTGAGGGTTTCGAGCAGGCGCAGCGTGGTATTGTCCGGACGGGCTTTGAGCAAATCAAAAAGCGTTTGCCAGTTGCCACACGATTTCACGGTCAAAGGGCGCACACGGGCAAAGTCGAGCTTCAAGCGGCTGCAAAGTTCGGCTGTGCGAGTGGAGTCGGCAAAGGTGTGAACGTAGGCGGTGCGGATGGAATCCTCGTGGGCCATGCGGTGGCGGTTGCGTTCGGCCATGGCAGGCGAAACGTCAGGCAGGTTGTTGTGGCCGCGTGGCGGAACAAGGTTGAGCGTCGTGGTAAAGGTGTCGCCGGCGCGATGCGTGAGTTTCAGGTTGAGCTGCGGTGCCTTTCCGGCAGTGAACTGCGCAAAACCATAACGGCCCTCGTGGGCAGCCCACACCACCATGTCGCCCAGCCCGGTGAGAATCGAGGCACGACCTTGGGCATCGGCTTTGGTGCGCTGCACGGTGTAAAGTTCGCCGTAATTGTATATTTTAAAATCCACTTGCGCACCGGGTACGGGGCGTCCCTTTTCGTCGACCACCGTGACAGTGGTACGCGCTGTTTGGGCATAGTTGGCCGTGACGTTGATTTCGGTATAGCAATCGGTGCGTGCAATCACATCCTCGGGTCCATCGTATCGGCCAAACACCTTGGTGTGCATGAGCATACCGCGCGAGGCAGGCTGGTTGAACCATCCCAGGTTCAGCACGGGTTCGGGTTCGCAGGCCCCGAGAAAATACCATTTACCGTCGACCCAGGCCTCAACCCAGGCGTGATTGTCGTCGGTATGTGCCCAGCGCGGAGTGTACACCTGACGCGCAGGAATGCCCACGGCACGCAGGGCCGACACGGTAAAGGTGGATTCCTCGCCGCAGCGTCCTGTGGCGGTACGCATCGAGGCCAGGGGCGACGAGGTGCGCGAGTCTGAGGGCTTGTAGGTGACGTATTCATGGCACCAGTGGTTCACTTCCTTCACCGCCTCCTCCATGGTGAGTCCGGCCACGCGCTTTTTGAGTTCTTCGTAGCAAGTGGTGCGGAAGGTATCGAGATTTTCGTTGTTCACACGCACGGGTAGCACAAAGTGGAGCCATTCGCGTTCAGGCACTGTTTTGCCCCAGGGCATTTCGCGGCGTGCACGCAGGGCGCACTCGGTTTGGGCGCGGTGATACGCCGGACTGTAGTCGGCTACATCGGGCCAGGGCATGTAGGCATACAGGAATTCCAGGGCGCGTCGCGTTTCCTCGTCTGCGGCAAGTGTTTGCCACACATCGGGCGACACGGCCGTCACCAATTCGGCTTGGCGTGCTTCGTAATCGCTATGTATTTGTTGTACGTTCTGCGCCGGAGCCACAGTGGCTGTGAGCGACAGCAACAAGGCTGCAAGGGTATTTCGTTTCATATCTTATGACAGGTTTAACAATGTATGAGAATCGGACTGCCTACTAACGACAGCCGCACTGCAAAAGTAACGAATCAGCGCGTTAAGGAGGTAACGAAACACAGAGAATAAGTTAAAACTGCAGAAAAACAGCGATTTACGCAATAAAAAAAGGCGTTTTACGGAGCCATGTAAGAAAAAAAGCGTAATTTTGCAGCCGATTTAGAGTCCGACGGGGCCAAAACAAGTAACTGTGAGTGCAGTTCGCCTCCCGGAAAAACCCGTTTTACAATTATATATCATAATGTACGCAATCGTAGAGATTAACGGTCAGCAGTTCAAAGCAGAAGAGGGCAAGAAGCTCTTTGTAAATCACATCTGCGGTGCCGAAGGTGGCCAGACTGTTGAATTTGAAAACGTGTTGTTGGTTGACAACAACGGTGAAGTAAAAGTTGGCGCTCCTACTGTAGAAGGTGCCAAGGTTGTATGCGAAGTTCTTTCTCCGCTGGTTAAGGGCGACAAGGTGCTCGTTTTCCACAAGAAGCGTCGCAAAGGCTACCGTAAACTGAATGGCCATCGCCAGCAGTTCACTGAAGTGACTATTAAAAACGTAATTGCTTAATCCTAAAAAGTTTAGAAGAAAATGGCACACAAAAAAGGTGTAGGTAGTTCTAAGAACGGCCGTGAATCGGCTTCACAAAGATTAGGCGTTAAGATTTGGGGTGGCCAAAATTGCGTGGCCGGTAACATTATCGTGCGTCAGCGCGGTACGGTTCACTACCCCGGTAAGAATGTGGGTATGGGTAAGGACCACACGCTCTTCGCATTGGTTGACGGTGTGGTTTCATTCCACCGCGGACAGCGCGATCACAGCGTTGTTACCGTTACTCCCCACGCTGAAGCTGAAGCTTAATGCTTAGTAGAACCCTACTAAAAAAATTAAAGAGGGCTGTCGCACCACATGGTGCTGACGGCCCTTCTTTTTTTGAACATCTCGAAAATTGCACGGCATTTACTACTTATGAAACCCTCAACCACTTCATGGCTGCATCGTTTGTTTGGCTTCGACCCGCAAACCATGACGGTTAAAAAAGAAATTATCGGTGGACTCACCACCTTTTTCACCCTGGCTTACATCCTGGCCGTGAACCCGGCTATCCTGGCAGAAACGGGCATGGACTATGGCGCATTGTTCACCACTACGGCCCTGTCGGCTATCATCGCTACTCTCATCATGGCTGTTTATGCCAAACTGCCTTTTGTGCTGGCACCGGGCATGGGGCTCAATGCCTTCTTTGCCTATACCATTGTGCTGCTCATGGGCTACTCGTGGCAATTTGCACTGACGGCAGTATTTCTCGAAGGACTGCTCTTCATACTTTTCACCATTACGGGCCTACGACAAAAACTGGTTGACACGGTGCCATCGGTGATGCACCATGCCATTTCGGCCGGTATCGGCCTGTTCCTGGCTTTTCTGGGACTGAAAAGCGGCGGCGTAATTGTGGATAACCCCGCCACGCTCATTACACTGGGCGACCTGAGCACACCGGGGGTGGGACTGACGATTATCGGACTCATCATCACTTCGGTGCTGCTGGTTAAAAACGTAAGCGGTGCTTTTTTGCTGGGCATTTTGCTCACTGCGCTTGTGGGCATTCCGCTGGGTGTTACCTCGTTCAACGGCATTGTGAGTATGCCTCCTTCAATCGCTCCGATTTTCATGCAGTTTCAGTGGGGCGAAATATTGAGCATCGACATGTTTATCTGTGTAGTCACGCTGCTCTTTACCGATATGTTCGACACCATCGGCACGGTTATCGGGGTGAGCCAGCGCGCAGGCATGGTGGACGAAAAGGGCAACATTCGCAACATGAACAAAGCGTTCATGGCCGATGCCATCGGCACTACGCTGGGAGCGATGATTGGCAGTTCAACGGTAACTACCTTTGTTGAAAGTGCCTCGGGCATCAGTGCGGGCGGCCGCAGCGGTCTGACTTCGTTTACGGCGGTAATCTGCTTTGTGCTGGCGCTATTCTTTGCTCCCCTGTTCATGATGATTCCGCCACAGGCCACGGCCTCGGTACTGGTGCTGGTGGGCCTGATGATGACGGCGGGTATCAGCCGCATCGACTTTACAAACTACCGCACGGCTGTGCCTTGCTTTATCTGCGTCATTATGATGCCTTTTACAAACTCCATTGCCAACGGCATTCTGCTTGGCTTCCTCACTTACGTGGTGATAGCTGTGGGTTGCGGCAAATGGAAGGATTTGGGACTGATGTCGTATGCTATTGCCCTACTCGCTCTGCTGAAATTCCTTTATCTGTAAGACTGCGGAGCGGAAGAGGACATTATTTTCAACTTTTTTTGTAATTTTGCACACCAGAACCAAGAAGCGACTCCGTTCTTTGTAAATACACTACAACAAACTATACACATGACTGGAACTAACGTACAGACGCACGAACAAATCATTCGGCGCAAACTCGACCTGTTGCTCAGAACAGGCCAGCTACTAGTGGAAAGCGCAGCCGACACGAACCGCATTATGCGCAACATGAAACGTACGGCGGCATTTCTCGGACTGCCCGAAGAGCATCTGCATATTTATGTGCAGTTTAACATGCTGATGGTGAACTTGAGCGACGACGAACACTCGTTCTCGAAATTCCAACGCTGCGAAAAGCACGGTGTCAACATGACTGCCATTTCGGCCATCAGTAAACTGAGTTGGCGAGCCATCCGCGAGGACTACAGCATCGAGGATTACGAACGCGAACTTGAAGAAATTGCCAGCCGACCGCGTAACTACACGCCTTGGCAGGTGGCTATCGGTACGGGGTTTGCATGTGGCGGATTCTGTATTCAGTTTGGTTGCGACTGGGTGGCATTCTTTTATGCTGCACTGGCTGCGGCGCTGGGCTTTCGCTTGCGTGCCGTGCTCAACGAACGCGGCATTAACCACTACATGAGCATCGCTACGGCAGCTTTTGTCAGCACGGCCATTGCCTGGGCTACTACTTATTTGCCCGAAAGCTGGACGTCGACTCCGCTGCATCCGCTTTTGGCTTGCGCCTTGTTCATTGTGCCGGGTGTACCCCTCATCAACTTTGTGGACGACATGCTCGACAACTACATTCAGGTGGGACTTACACGCGCCATCAATACCTTCCTCATGCTGGTTGCCATGTCGTTCGGTATTGCTTTCTTCCTGAAAATTTCGGAATTCGACCTGACGCAGTTCTACTCTATACCGATGATTCCGCACAACAGCTATTTCAGCTATGCAGCGGCAGCAGCCATTTCGGCCATGGGCTTCTCCATGATTTTCAACATTCCGCGCCGTTTGCTCTGGGTTGTGGCAGTGGGTGGTATTATTGCCGTTTGTACGCGTAACTTCGTAAACCTCGGCCCTTCGAACAATAACATTGGCCTTGACATGGGTCTGGCCATTGGTTCCTTGGCAGGTAGTGCGCTGGTCAGCCTCATCGCTGTGAAGGCTGTTCACTGGGTGCATGCTCCGAACCACGTTATCAGCATTCCGAGCGTTATTCCTATGGTGCCGGGTGTACTGATGTATCGCGCCTTGATTGGCTTGATTGAAATGAACGGTGTGGTTGGCGAACTGACCAATGCCATGAAGTTTGGTATCAATTCGGGCATTACCATTCTGTGTATTGCACTGGGTGTGGCCATTCCGAACGTGTTTGCCCGCCGCTGGGTGGCTAAGGACCGCCAGCGCAAACTCAAGCAAATGATTGAGGAACGCCGTCAGCGTGGTCACTTCGTGGATTTGAGCGAACTGTAATGCTGCATCTGTCGCTTCTTCAACGACGTAAACTGATTCACATTTACGTTCAATGAAGTAGATGCTGACACATACTCTTATTAAAATATCCGGGCGGGTGATTATTCTGTGAAAATCATCCGCCCGTTAGCTTTCAATACCCCCAACGGGGACAGTGCCTATGGCTTTCCGCTGTTTGCCAACGGACTTGCAACAGATGGCTCTGCCCCACTTTCCCCATCAGCCTAAATTCTGTAAAACCATGTTTCAAGAGCACAACAACGACCGTCAAGGTCGCATCGAAGTGATTTGCGGCTCCATGTTCTCGGGAAAAACCGAAGAACTCATCCGCCGCTTGAAGCGCGCCCGCATTGCCCGTCAGCGCGTCGAAATTTACAAGCCGGCCATCGACACGCGCTATTCTGAAGCTGATGTCGTGTCGCACGATGCTAATTCCATCTCCTCTACCCCGGTTTCATCGGCATGGAGCATTTTAACGCTGGCTTCCGAGGCCGAAGTGGTGGGCATCGACGAGGCGCAATTTTTCGATGATGCACTGCCCAATGTTTGCCAATTACTGGCCGACAGCGGTAAACGCGTTATCATTGCCGGACTCGACATGGACTTCAAGGGTGTGCCCTTTGGCCCAATGCCTGCGCTCATGGCTATTGCCGAGGATGTGACGAAGGTGCATGCCATTTGTGTGCATTGTGGCAACCTGGCTTACTTGTCGCACCGCACAAACCACGACGAGAACCGGGTGTTGCTCGGCGAACAGGAATCATACGAACCGCTGTGCCGCCTATGCTACAACAAACTGGCTAAGGAAAAGAACGATTAAGGCAAAAAGAACAAGTAGGGCATATTCCTTCAATGCCCGACAAATAGGTGTTTAGCAATGATTGACTCCATTGATAACGATGGGGCTGATGATTGCCGAACACCTGTTTGTTTTTCTACTCTCCTGCAAGCATGGTTATCGTGCTTTGACTGTAGGAGTGAACTTCGGGAATGGTGCTGTTACGATGCAGTTTGATTAACTGATGAACCTTATTCGGTAGGGAGTAAATGCCTTTGCTCCGAATATTTTGGTAAACTATTTGGGACATAATGTTATATTCCTATTTCACTTTTTTCGATATGTGGAAAATGTGCCGGAATGCCGATAAATAAAGGGCTGAATGCGCCTTTGAGGGTGTGGAAAACTTTCGAGGTGCGATATTAGGGAGCAAAAAAAATTGGGATTTCGGAGGATTGAGGTTGTATCTTTGCATTCGCGAAGTCAGGCTACACCTCAGCATAGCTTTTGAGAGCCAGCTCTCATCGCTCTGCATTCGGTTGGCACTGACATTGCATCCGCGAAGTCAGGCTGCACCTCAGCTTGATTGATGAAAAAACAATTTTTTCAGTATTATTCATGGATTGTTCTTTGACATTTTGATACAACAGAAAGTAAGGCAGGTAGGCCTGTCTGAAACACATCGAAGGAGTGGTGATTTATCGCACGCTATTTCTAATGGCTACCTGTAAAAAACATGGTTGCTTCATGCTGTCCACTAAACGCGCAATGCGCTAAATTTTGTTTTTAAACGAGCATTCAAAAGCTTTCTTACAGAAAAAACTGATGAAAAGTTGGTATTTTCTTTGTAATTTTGCCTACGCAAAGTCGCCGAAGGCAATCTTTAGAAAGCCAAAGGCAGACGCTGCTTTAACAACTCGTACATCCATGAAAGAACAAACTGCGCAATTCAACGTGCTGGCAGAAAAGCCAGTGGGCCGGTTGCTGCTGCAATATGCCCTTCCGGCCATTGTAGCTATGGCTGCGGCATCGGTCTACAACATTATTGATGGCATATTCATTGGTCAAGGAGTTGGCCCCGAAGCCATTATGGGCTTGGCACTAACCGGTCCGCTCATGTCGCTTACAGCGGCATTCGGTGCTATGGTCGGTGTGGGTGCTGCTACCTTGATGAGTGTGAAACTCGGACAAAAGGATTATACCACGGCTCAAAGCATCTTGGGCAACGTGCTCATCATGAACTTTGTATTGGGCTTGGTGCTGGGAGGCACACTGCTGCTATTCATCGACCCTATCCTGCGGTTCTTCGGTGCCAGTGACACCACACTTCCCTACTCGCGCGACTTTATGTCGGTCATTTTGCTGGGAAATGTTATCACCCACATCTATCTGGGGCTCAATGCCATGTTGCGTTCAACCAATCGACCGCAAAAGGCTATGCTCAGTACCATCGGTACCGTAGTGCTAAACTGCTGCTTTGCGCCTTTATTCATCTTTGTGTTCGATTGGGGCATTAGCGGTGCAGCCTTTGCCACTATCCTTGCCCAGTTCGTGATGCTTATGTGGCAATTAAAACTGTTTAGCAACAAGGCCGACCTTATTCACCTGAACCGACGCATCATGCGCTTCAAACCGCAAATCGTAAAGGAGTCATTGATTGTCGGGTTGCCTCAGTTTCTGATTAACCTGTGTGCCTGTCTGGTCGCGGCCATGATGACACGCAGCCTCACCACGTATGGGGGCGACACTGCTGTTGGAGCATTCGGCATTGCCAACCGTCTGCTGCTGTTCATCGTTATGGTAGTTATCGGACTTAACCAGGCCATGCAACCCATTGCAGGCTATAATTTCGGTGCAAAGCGTTACGACCGCGTCATCAGCGTGCTGAAACGTACCTTGGTTGTTGGCACTGGCATCACACTGACGGGCTTCATAACCGGCACCTTTTTTGCCACTCCCTTTGCTCGCTTGTTTGCCAAGGATTCGCCCGAACTCATCGAAATGTCGGCCCACGCACTGAGCTGCATGGTTATGATGTTTCCTATCGTAGGTTTGCAAATTGTGTCGACGGCGTTTTTCCAGAGCATCGGCTATGCTGGCAAAAGTATTTTTCTTTCGCTCACGCGTCAGCTGATTTTCCTGGTTCCGGCCATATTCATTTTGCCTCACGTTTTCAACGATCCGCTCGAAGGCTTGTGGCATGCAGGCCCTGTGGCCGATGGGTTGGCTTCGATTCTGGCTATCACGCTGCTCATTAGGCAAGTTCGCCTTTTCAAACAGCAAATAACTCCCACAATTCAGGAATAAATCTCTCATCTACATATATCGGAGGCGGTTCCTTAATCAGGTTCCAGCCTAAGTTTTTGTTTTCAAAAAATGTTCATTATGCAACCATTCGTCATTAACATAGGGCGTCAGCTCGGAAGCGGCGGACGCGCCATCGGCCGATTGTTGGCCAAAGATTTGGGCATCAATTACTACGATCGCGAAATTCTGCTGCTTGCTGCCAAAGAAAGCGGGTTTACACCCGAAATCTTTGAACGTAGCGACGAAAAAAATCACTTTCTGCGCACCTTGGGCAATATCATACCCTTTGTGGGCGGAAGTGAATCGTTCTACAACAACGAACTGTCTAACGAAAACCTGTTTCGCATTCAAAGCGAGGCTATTCAAAAGGCAGCCGATGAACATTCCTGCATTTTCATTGGCCGTTGTGCTGACTATGTGCTGCGCAATCATCCGCGTTGTGTCAACGTGTTCATCGCGGCTAATATTGCCGACCGCGTACGCCGCATTCAGGAACAAATGCAATGCGATGAACTGCGTGCACTCGAATTAGCCGAAAAGGGCGACCGACAACGTGCCGACTACTACAACTTTTACAGTTCTGGCACCTGGGGAGCTGCCGATACCTATCATTTGTGCATCAACTCTTCGGTGTTGGGCATTGAGCAAACAGCCGATTTCGTCAAGCAGTTTGTGATTCAAAAGTTAGGGCTTGAGCAAGGCTGAATGCGCCCTTTGCGTTGAACTGTTAACTACCTACTTTCAAACACAAAAACATTTTCAACCTTATGAAGAAAATACTTTTCCTTCTCATAGCGTTGGCTTTCAGCTTTGCCGCTCCTGCCAATGCACAGCAAAACCAACAGCTGCGCCGCAGCCGTTCCATTTTTTTGTATCCGGAATTTCAAAAAGCAAAAATACGCCAATCCTTTGGCCGATTTGTCGAAGCCGAAGCCAACATCTATCTTAAGGATGCGTCGTTGGTCTACAAAGAAAATGGCAAAATCATGCGTGCCTATACCAAGGGCATATTTGGCGTAACCTTTGCCGATACGGCGGAATACGTCAAGGTGGATTCTGTCATGGCGCGCGTCGTAGCTAAAAAGGGCTTCAACTCGCTGCTCTGCAAAACAACGGTCAACATGGCGCGTTACCGCGAAGAGGAAAGCGGGGGCTCGGGCATGGACTTTTTTGAAATGTCGGACTTCAACGTGTTCATGAACATGAACGATGACCAGCGCGATGACGACCTGGGCATTCCCTTGCAGGACAAATATTATTTCAGCGTGAAGGGCTTCATCGTTCCGGCTAACGAATCGGACTTTAAAAAGAGCATGGATCCGGCTAAGGAGGCGCAGTTCAAGGAACTTATGAAGGACCGCTTCTGGAGCTGGCGCGACCCTAAATCGCTGCAAATGCTACTCGATTTTTTGCCTGAAAAATAGGCCGTGACCTTCCTGCGCGTCCGAACTTTACAACCTCGCACGTTCTGTGTGTTGGTGACAATGTTTGGCCGTGCAGGAAGGTTGTTCTGCCAAACTGTTACATTCGGCTAACCTTTGTAGGATTTCGTGCCGAATAATCAGATTTTTTCCGTCTACTACTGTAAACCATCGTCATGCGTAAACATTGTTTCCTACGGTTTGCCTGCTTTATCCGGCTTCGTTTGTCCCTGCTGTTTGTTACTGTGGTAGCCTTGTTCGCTTCGTGCGTCACACAGGATGTGCCCGACAACACGCGCCGGGGTAATTTCGAGGCACTTTGGCAAACGCTCGATCAGCATTACTGCTTTTTCGACTATAAAAACGAGGCGTATGGGCTCAACTGGAACGAGGTGTATCAAAAGTACGCTCCGCAAATCAGCGAACAGATGAGCGACAAACAGCTGTTCGAGGTGTTGGCCAATATGACATACGAACTGCGCGATGGGCACGTCAACCTCTACGCAGCGCACGATGTGGCGCGCTACGGCGACTGGTTCGACCGTTACCCCATGAACCAAAGCGACTCGCTTGAACGGATTTACCTGGGTGCGTCGCACGACTACGAATCGGCAGCAGGACTGAAATATCGTATCCTTGCCGACAACATAGGCTATGTGCGCTGTTCTTCGTTCCAGTTGCTGTTTGGCGATGGTAATCTGCACGAGGTGATGCGTAAACTGGCCACTTGCGACGGACTGATTGTTGACGTGCGTAGCAATGGTGGCGGACTGCTCACAGCGGCCGAAAAGTTGGCTTCGCTCTTTGTCAACGAACCCATAACGGGGGCATACATTTGCCACAAAACAGGCACGGGGCACAACGATTTTTCGGCACCGCAGCCCATCAGTATCGAACCATTCGTGGGCTTTCGCTGGCAAAAACCGGTGGCGGTGCTTACGAACCGCCGTACTTACAGCGCGGCTAACTCGTTTGTCATGTTTCTGAAAGGTTTACCGCAAGTAACCGTTGTGGGTGACTTTACCGGGGGTGGTACGGGAATGCCTTTTTCCGCCGAGCTACCCAATGGTTGGAGTGTGCGCTTTTCGGCCTGTCCCATGTTTACGCGCGATATGCAGCAAACGGAACTGGGCATCGAACCGGACGTGAAGGTGGACATTGCACCGGCTGACTATGCACGGGGCATCGATACGATCATCGAAACGGCACGCCGCCTGCTGAAGGAGAAAACTCTTTTGAATTACAACAAATAATTCCAACATTTTCGTTAACTTTGCTAATCGCAATTTAGGTTGCACCGCAACATAGCTTTGATCATACGGTCAAAACTCTGTATTCGCTCTGCACAAACCTTGCTTTCCGCGAATTTAAACTGTGCCACAGCCTCATTTTTTTAAAAACATTTATTCATGCAATTCAGCGATGTGATAGGCCAACCCGAGGCCAAAAAACAAATTCAGCGCATGTTGGCAGAACAACGCGTACCCCATGCTCTGCTCTTTGCCGGACCCGAAGGTTGCGGCAAACTGCCTATGGCTCTGGCACTCGCACAACGTCTGCTTTGCCAAACCCCCACTCCCGAGGGTAATGCCTGCGGTGAATGTAAAAACTGCCGCATGGCGTCGAAACTGGCACACCCTGATTTGCATTTCACCTTTCCCATTATCAAACCTGCCGGAACCAGTGCATCGGGTGCCGTCAGCGATTTGTTTATTGATGAATGGAGGGAATTGATTAAAGAAAAACCCTACTTCACCAAACAGGAATGGCTCAAACGAATGGGGGTCGAAAACCAACAGGCTATCATTGCCGTGGCCGAAGCGAACAATATCATCGGGAAACTGCTAAATGTCAGTTCGCAGGGTGGAAAACGGGTCATCATTATGTGGCTGGCCGAACAAATGAACACTGAAGCAGCGAATAAACTGCTCAAAATCCTTGAAGAACCGCCACACGACACGCACTTCATACTGACGGCCACCCACACCGAAAAAATGCTCGACACCATTCTCAGCCGTACACAGCGCATTGATTTCGGCCCCATCGCTCCGGCTGACATACAAATGGCCTTGCAGCAACAGTGCGGACTGCAACCCGACGATGCACACTTCATTGCCCGCGCTGCAAAGGGCAGTTTTACGCAGGCTCTCGACCAAGTGAGCATGAACGCTGACACGGCTCAGTTTTTCGATATGTTCGTGCTGCTCATGCGCCTGTGTTACATGCGAAAAATAAAGGATCTTCACGAATGGTCGGAACAGGTGTCGCAGTGGGGACGAGAAAAACAAAAGGCATTTCTCGAATACGCACAGCGCTTGGTACGCGAAAACTTTATCTACAATTTCCGCCTGCCCGACCTTAATTACATGAACCGCGAAGAAACGAATTTCTCCGTTAACTTTGCCCGCTTTATCAACGAAAGGAATGTAATCGGCATCAGCAACGAAATTGCCGAGGCTCAACGCGACATTGAGCAGAACGTTAATCCGCGCATGGTTTTCTTCGACTTTACGCTCAAAATGATTGTACTGCTCATTCAATAAGCTCTTTACTATGACCGACAATACACCCCAAAATCCGGAGGCTTTCAGCGAAACGCCTCTCGAAAACAACCATACAAACCCGCAGTTCGAACACTTGCAATATGCCTGGGGCGATGCAGCCCTGAGAGGCATTGCAGCAGCCGGATGCGGACGCAGCGACCGCCAGCTCAATACTTTCGACTATCTGGCCGACGTGCCTGGTAACCTTGATACCACTGACTTCGTCGAGGTGCAATTCAAAAACACGCGAAAGGGTTTTTACCGCAACGACAACCATCTGCCGCTCGAAAAAGGCGACATCGTGGCCGTCGAAGCACAGCCCGGTCACGATATTGGCGTCATTACGCTGACCGGTAAACTGGTGCTGCTGCAAATGCAAAAGGCTAACCTAAAACCGGGCACCGAAATTAGACGCGTCTACCGTAAGGCCAGACAAACCGACCTCGAAAAATTCGAGGAAGCGAAAAGTCGCGAACACCAAACGATGATTCGCTCGCGACAAATTGCCAAGGAACTGGAACTGCAAATGAAAATTGGCGACGTCGAATACCAAGGCGACGGCAACAAAGCCATTTTCTATTACATTGCCGATGCACGTGTCGACTTCAGAAAGCTCATCAAGGTGCTGGCCGACGCTTTCCACGTACGCATCGAAATGAAGCAGATTGGTGCACGTCAGGAGGCCGGACGCATTGGCGGCATCGGTCCCTGCGGTCGAGAACTCTGCTGTGCCACCTGGATGAAAAACTTCAATTCCGTCAGCACCGCTGCTGCACGCTTTCAGGACATCACGCCCAATCCGCAGAAACTCGCGGGCCAGTGTGCCAAACTGAAATGCTGCCTGAACTACGAGGTAGACACGTACATGGAAGCGGCTCGCAAACTTCCCGAACGCAATGTACCGCTCGAAACCGTCGATGCCACGTTCTACTTTTTCAAGGCCGACACGCTGGCTGGTACGGTAACATACAGCTCTGACCGCCGAATGGCTGCCAACCTCGTAACCATCACTGCCGAACGAGCCAAGGATATCATCGAACTCAATGCTGTGGGCGAAAAGCCTTTCAACCTTATCGAAGAGGAAACGGCTATGCCGCAAGGTCCTATCGACTTGGCAGAACAGGACGACCTGACACGCTTCGACAAATCGAAACGTAAGAACAACCGCAACAAACGCCAGGGTAAAGAGCGAAACGGTAACAACCGTAACCGCGAACGCAATGAGCAACGCGGTGAACGCAATGAGCAACGCGGCGCACGCGACAACAACCGACGCGAACGCAACGAGCAACGCGGTGAGCGCAACGAGCAACGCAGCGCACGCGACAATAACCGACGTGAGCGCAACGAACAACGAGGTGAACGCAACGAGCAGCGCGACAATGCTGCACCACGCCGCGAAAACCGTGAACAGCGCGACAACAAGCAGCAGCCTAATCGTCCTGCTACCAATGGCGCACAGCGTAACAAACCATCGGCCAAGTAAGCATGCGACATTTATTCATTCTGCTCCTATGCCTTGCAACATTCGCCAGCTGCCGGCACCAGCCAAGTGCCTTTGCCTACCGATCGACTTCGGTCGACGGATGGGAACCGGGCGACACGTTGCACTTCCACATTGATTCCATACAGGAAAGCGGAAACTATATGCTCACTTTGGGCATCCGAACTTCGGCCTCAACGCCCTACCCTTTTCAAACTTTATGGTTGGTCGTTCAGCAAAAGTGGTATAACCCCGACACCCTACGCATCGACACCGTCGAATGCCGCCTTACCGACGAAAAGGGCGACATTGCCGGTCATGGCGTGAGCTTATACCAATTCACGCAACCTTTCCTCACGCAACATCTCCAAGCCGGTTCGTCAGCCGACTTCAGCATCATTCACATCATGCGTCGCGAAATGTTGCCTGGAATTTCAAGTGTTGGCATCAAGCTCCAACGACAATAACCCACACAACCCATTTTCTCGCCCGGTTCTGCCTTCACAAGCTGAACCGGGCGTATGCTTTACGCCACAATTCAAAATGCCGGCTGTTTCGCTCCATCAGAAATAGCGTACAACAATCACGCCAACTTCAATGTGTTTCAGACAGGCCTACCTGCCCTACTTTCTGTTGTATCAAAATGTCAAAGAACGATCCATCAATATAACTGGAAAAATTGTTTTTTCATCACGCAGGCCATAAACAGCCCGACTTAACAAGTGCAAAGTCAGTGCAAACCGAATGCAGAACTTGAAAACTCGTTTTCGAAAGTTTTGCTGAGGTGTAGCCTTACTTCGCGAAGCAAAGATACAACCTCAACCCTCCGAAATCCAATTTTTTTTGCTCCCTAATATCGCACCTCGAAAGTTTTCCACACCCTCAAAAGCGCATTCAGCCCTTTATTTATCGGCATTCCGACACGTTTTCCACACACAGAAAAAAAATGAAATAGGGATATTGTCCCCAATCAATTACCAAAACGTAAAAATCCAGCACATCTGCTCACACTTTATGCCCAAGCATTTCCACAATCCATGGCTGTGTACCTCTGCTTTTCTCAATCTGCACAAAACTCATGCAGTTTTTAGCAAATTCTGCACAGATTTCATGCAATTTCTTTGCTAAACTGCACAAAACCCATGCAGTTTAGCCATACCTGTCAACTACACAGACCCATAATTGTAAACACCTATTTCCAAAACGAAATACAATATGACCCGATTCTGCTAAATCAATCGTAAAAAACGTTGATTATTCCAACCATTTATAGTAACTTTGCTTGTGCGAAGTCAGACTGCACCTCAGTAAATTATCAGGTACAAAAAGTTTCGGCTATCGCAGATACACTTGCAAACATCTAACTTCCTAAACATACAAACAGATATGAAACCTACACTCTTCCTCTTGGCAGCAGGTATGGGCAGCCGCTACGGCGGTTTGAAGCAGCTCGACGAGCTGGGCCCCCACGGTGAAACGATTATGGACTACTCCATTTACGACGCCATCAATGCCGGTTTCGGTAAATTGGTATTCGTTATCCGCAAGGATTTCGAAGAAGACTTCCGTCGCATCGTTTTGTCGAAATACGAAGGTCACATTCCCTGCGAACTCGTATTCCAGAGCCTCGATGCCCTTCCCGAAGGCTTCACCTGCCCGGCAGATCGTACGAAACCTTGGGGTACGAACCACGCCGTAATGATGGGTAAAGACGTGATTAAGGAACCTTTTGCCGTACTCAACTGCGACGACTTCTACGATCGCGACGCATTCCGCGTAATGGGTAAGTGGCTGAGCGAACTGCCCGAAGGCTCTACCGGCCGTTACGCCATGGTAGGCTTCCGCGTAGGCAACACCCTCAGCGAAAGCGGTACGGTTAGCCGTGGTGTTTGCGAAAACGATGCCAACCACCACCTCACCTCAGTTGTTGAACGCACCAAGATTCAGCGTTTCGACGGCGTAGTGAAGTACATGGACGACAATGGCGAATGGGTAGCTATCCCCGACACCACCCCCGTTTCAATGAACTTCTGGGGCTTCACCCCCGACTACTTCGCACACAGCGAAGAATATTTCAAGACCTTCCTCTCTGACCCCAAGAACATGGAGAACCTCAAGAGCGAATTCTTCATCCCCTTGATGGTCGACAAACTCATCCACGACGGAACCGCTACCTGCGAAGTACTCGACACCACCTCTAAGTGGTTCGGTGTAACCTATCCCGAAGACCGTCCGGGCGTTGTCGAAAAATTCCAGAAACTCGGCGAAGAAGGCGTTTACCCCGAAAAGATGTTCTAATATAAATTCTTTACATAGAACATACACTTTGTAAAATACAATAACCTCCGACAGAGATACAACTTCTGCCGGAGGTTATTTTTTAGGCATCAATAAAACGAACTAAACCTATTGCGATAGCGGTGCAGCGTATCTATAATAGTTTTCTAATTCTCCATTGCAAATCAACAAATTGGTATCTCTAAATTACGAAAAAATTAAATTACTAAAATTTCCCACCCTCTTTATTGGGGATGGGAAACTTTAGTTATATAAAAAATGCCGGGGCTGTGGCTCCGGCATTTTTTAATCAATGAATTATTTTGCAATCCATAATGCTAACATTATCTGAGAGAAAAGTACTACCCACATTATTATGTATTTATACTTATTATTCCTCCCTATAATGTACGTTAGACACGTTGTTAAAGCGCATATGTTGGTTAATGCATTTTTATAACAAAATGAGCCTGTATATATTTCCCATATCATATAGCCAAAGATTACAATCAAGCTAATGATTACTACACATTGATAAAATGTGCTGGAATATATGTCGAATATTTTTTTAGATATAGATGTCATATTTACCACATACACCAAGTTATTTCAGCAGCTATCAATGCCAAACCAACCCCTGATAGAGTTCGAGTGCCAATTTTAGATACCATTTTCAAAGTAGCTTTAACTACAGCCTTTGATACGGTTTTTTCTGCCAAACCAGCAACGACAGCAGAACCAGCAGCTATTCCTGTAGCCTCTAAGAAACAATCCTTAAAAGAGCCACCTCTGGTAGCCTGTAAGCCGTTATTGATTAGTGAGTAATTTGCAGTAGTTACAAATAACATTAATCCTACAAGAGTATTTTCATATTCTTCATTATTGTGAATTTTTACTCCTGTCATTGATTCAAGATCTTCCTTTGTGATGTTTAGTTCTGAGGCAAATTGAAAAGCAGTTGGTAGAAATTTTGCTTTCAATTTATCAAAATATTTAGATTCCTCTACATCTGCTGCCCTAGATTTCTTTTCTTGAGCGTCTTGTTTGGCGTATGCCCAATCAGATAAAAGTTCCCTGTTGTCGTAAACAGTTTTTTTATAATTAGACAAATTGATTGTATTTGTTTCATCAACAACATCAATAGGATCGTTGTTGCTTGAGCATCCTGCTATAATCAGACAGGCGAAACTCATTATCATTAACGCAATTCTCTTCATAATGTTTATTTTATTGGTTCATTTGCAAAATAAAGAAAAGTTTTTCAAACTGAAAAACAAAATAAAGAAAAAACGCCAATCTATAATCAAAATGTTTTATTTTATGTGTAAAACATGTTTTTTAGCATACAAACCGCTTGTTTTAACAACCTTATGTTGATTTACACTTCTTTCAATTTGATTTTGAAAAAATATATCACTATATTTGCAAAATACATACAGGACTGCTAAGACGCTCACGAAATGCTTGCAGCCATTCAAGATAAATCGAAATAAATTAGCATCGTTGTTTTACTATGACAAAAATAGATTACTATACAAAGTATTTCATCTTCATAACCATACTGTTATTACTGGTAAGTTGCACTCAAGATGAATGGTTCCGTTCTGTAACCATGCAAGATGGAAATACCGTGTTGGTCCATCAACAGAAACAATTTTACGAAACAGAATCAAAGTTTGTCCATAATGTTTTCTTTTCTTGGGAACACAAATTTGACATAACTGATGTTGAACAAATAAACTATAAGGTCGACAGCCGCTATACTGTTAAAGGTCATAATGCCTTCTACTTTCATCATTGGGAAGAAGCTCAATTTGGAGAATGGATAGAAAAATACGGTTTAAAAGCCAACAAAACATATTATGTGGCAACCAAGGTATATGCGAAATTCATTTCTATGCCACCGGATAGTATTACTATTTCACCCAAAATCGGAGATTCTTTTTTAGGCTATATCCCAGGGGCTGAAGCATCAAGATTTCTATTAAACTATTACAAAAAAGAAAATTGCTGCGTTATGACCACTGGCATAAGATACATTGGCTATGATTCAGAAAAAAACAAAATAGACATTGAAATACCTTTGAATACTGATTCAAATCATAATAGAATATGGAAATTCTTAACCGAATACAATATATGGATGTACGACTATAAATAAGTATTTGTCTTGTATTTAGCTTCACATTCTGTGCTTGCTCCTCTGATGACGAAACAATTGTTAAGTTTATAAAACCTAATGACTCACATGAAATCATTCATCTGTCTAATGGAGAAGTTATTTCATTATCTGATACAATCACATACACCATTGATGAAACTATAATGTCTGACTCTGTGATGAACCTACCCAAAAGCCCGCTGCTCAGCGTACGAGCGGCGGGCTTTTTGTGATTATTTCGTAAAAGGTTTGCGCCAATTGCAGCCTTCTTTCCAGCGGGAGCAACCGTAGGCGGTTTTGCCTTTGATTACTTTACCTTGACCGCATTCGGGACAAATGCTGCCGGCACGGATGATACGTTTGCGAGGCTTGGCTGGTTTGCCTTCGGCAGACGAGGATTTGGCAGCTGAGGTTGATGAGGAACCCGAGGACGAAGAGGAGGAAGCCGAGGAGGGGGCTACTTGGGTGACGTGGCGATTGGAATTGTCGGACAACACCTGATACACAATGTCGCCTACCATCGTTTTGAGTTCGTCAATAAACTGAGCCGGACTGTAGGACTGCTGTTCAATGAGGCGCAACTTGCGCTCCCACAAACCGGTAAGTTCGGCACTTTTGAGCAACTCTTCCTTGATGAGCGAAATGAGTTCTATGCCGGTGGGAGTGGCCACAATGTTCTTGCGCTGACGACGGATGTACTGACGCTTGAACAGGGTTTCGATAATGGCAGCTCGGGTAGACGGACGGCCGATGCCGTTTTCCTTGAGCGCATCGCGCAATTCTTCATCGTCGACCATGCGGCCGGCCGTTTCCATGGCACGCAGCAAGGTGGCCTCGGTGTAGGGCTTAGGCGGCTGCGTGGTTTTTTGCGCCAAATCGGGACGGTGCGGTCCGCTTTCGCCTTTCACAAAATCGGGAAGGGTGCGTTCGGCTTCGTATTTCTTTTCATCGTCGTCGGCGATTTGCGAGAGTTTAGCGGCCGAGGGGGGCACGGCACGCCAGCCGGGTTCGAGTATCAGGCGACCGGTGGCGCGGAAGGGCACGTCGGCTGCCTGACCTTGCACGGTGGTGGTGGCAAAACGGCAGTCGGGATAGAACACGGAGATAAAACGACGGACTACAAGGTCGTAAACATTGCGCTCCATGTCGGTAAGGTTATGAGCAGCTACGCCGGTGGGAATGATAGCGTGGTGGTCGGTCACCTTCGACGAATCGAACACCTTTTTGCGCTTCAGGAGTTTGGCACCGCGCAGGGGCATGAGCAATTCGCCGTACTGACCGCTGATGCCGTTGAGTATGGGACCGCACTTGGGGTAAATGTCGTCAGACAGGAAGGTGGTGTCGACACGCGGATAAGTAGTCACCTTTTTTTCGTAGAGCGACTGTATGAGCGAGAGGGTCTGGTCGGCCGAATAGGAGAATTTGCGGTTACACTCCACCTGCAAGGAGGTGAGGTCGAACAGACGGGGAGGCGCTTCGGTGCCGTTTTTCTTTTCGACCGAAAGCACTTCGAAGGGCTCGTTTTTAATGCGTTCAAGGGCAGCCAGTCCTTCAGCCTCGGTGGTAAATCCGCGTCGAGCCGGAGCGTTGGTTGCTTTTTTGCCATTGTCGGTGGCAGCGTCGGCTTCGGGGGCTTCTTCGTCGGCATTGGGGTCGGCCATGACGGCGTTGAAGGTGGTGTCGCGATAAACGGTGGTGAGCACCCAATAGGGCTCGGGCACAAAGTGGTCAATTTCGTGCTGACGGCGCACGATGAGGGCCAATGTGGGGGTTTGCACGCGACCAATGGACAGTGGCGGACAACCCGGTCCGCGCTGTCCACCGTATTTCAGGGTGTAAAGGCGGGTGGCATTCATGCCCAGCAGCCAGTCGCCGATGGCACGGCAAAGTCCGGCTTCGTAAAGGCTTTTATAGTCAGATTGCGGCCGGAGGGTGCTGAAGCCTTCGCGAATACTTTCCTCCGTAAGCGACGAAATCCACAAGCGTTCAACGGGACATTGCGCGCCGGCTTTCTGCATCACCCAGCGCTGTATGAGTTCGCCTTCCTGCCCGGCATCACCGCAGTTAATGATTTTGTCGGCCTTGGCCATGAGGCTTTGAATAATGGCAAACTGCTTTTGTACGCCACGGTCGTTCTTGAGCCGAATGCCAAAACGGGGAGGCACCATGGGGAGTGCCCCGAGGCTCCAACGCTTCCAGAGCGGGGTGTAATCCTCGGGGTATTTCAGTTCGCAAAGGTGGCCAAAGGTCCAAGTCACCTGGTAGCCATTGCCTTCGAAGTAACCTTCGTGGCGGGTGGTGGCTTTCAGTATCTGGGCTATGTCGTTGGCTACACTGGGTTTTTCGGCAATACAGACAATCATGGGTGAAAAATCTATGCTTTATAGAGTTATACACTGACGGTGAAACGAAGGGTGGCAGCATCGAATTGCAGGCCTTCGGTTTGAAAAAAGCGAGCTATGCTACCGTCGGCGGCGAGGGTGGCCGGTGCACCTTGCACAATGCCTTCGGTGCCGAGCAGCCAAAGGTGGTCGGCAAACTGAAGGGCAAGTTCTACGTCGTGTGTACTTAATATAATGGTTTTTTGCTCGTGATGGGCCAAATGCTGCAGCAACTGCATAAGGGCTACTTTCGAGGGGAAATCAAGAAAGGCGGTGGGTTCGTCGAGCAATATCACGGGGGTACCTTGCGCCAGGGCTTTGGCTATGAACACGCGCTGCCGCTCGCCATCGCTCAAGGTGGACAAAGGGCGGTGACTGAAAGGCAGCGTAGCGGTTTGCTCCATGGCTTGCCGCACGGCGGCGGCATCGGCCCCGACGGACTTTTGCCACAGACGCTGATAGGCACTGAGCGTTGACAAATAGGGTATGCGCCCCATTTCAACGACTTCGGCCACGGTGAGTGCGTCCGAATCGGGCCGGTGGGTGAGCACCACACTGAGCATACGGGCCAGTTCGTGGCGCGCATACTGCTGCACGGGTTTTCCGGCAAGCAGCAAACTGTCGGGTGAACTGTTCAGCGGGGGCTGCAAGGCGGCAAGGGTGCGGAGCAGGGTACTTTTACCCGATCCGTTGCTGCCCAGCAGGGCGGTTAGGGTGCCGGGCTGCGCGGTGGCACTGAGCTGACGGCCTATCACTTTACCGGGATAGCCTGTACGGAGTTGATGAAGGGTTATCATTTTCAAAAAATCAGCATGGCACAAAAAATCAGACTTCGGTGCGAGCGGCCGGTAAAAGCACCTTGCGCCAAAGTCTGAAAAAAATGCCTGTGGTCGGGAATTCATGTGCTGCGAACAGGGCGCACTGCCTGCAACTACCTGTACGTTTTGCCGCGCGTCAGTATGTTGAAGCGGTTGGCCAATGCACCGGTAATGCGTTTCCATTGTCCGTAGCGCAGGTTGAGCAGCAGTTCTTCGATGCCGCGCCATGCCTTAATCCAGGGGTGTCGCCAGCCCATGATGCGGTAAACGCGCTGACGATATGCCACGTGGTCGACCACATAAGGGGGGTGCTGCAAGGGGAAATTCAGGTTGTGGCGCCCCATGGTGAAGATGCGACGGTAACCGGAGGGAAGGGTGCGCACGGAACCGGCAAAATGCACCGAATCGTCCTGCACGCCAATATTGGTTATCATGTTGACCCGGGGCACAATGGCCAGCTGCGAATGCAGCAGCAGGTGGGCATGGAAAATGGTTTCGTAAAATGCCTTTCCGCTTTCGCGGTGGGCGCGGCTCATGGGAAGGAAGTCGGTGCGCAGGCGGCGTTCGTGGGTGAGGGCTTCGATGCGCTGCACGGCTGTAGGGTCGTCGAGCCAATGGTAATGTTCGTCCCACTGCTGCACCACTCTGCGCCACGAGGCCCAGCCCCAAATGCTGAAATTGGTGCTGAAAAAGTAGTCGGCCTCAGCGCCGGCATCGGGAGTGCGTTCTTCGAGGTTGAAACCTTGAATCATGCCCACGCGGTCGTCGTGTTCGTAGCGATCGAGCATTTCCTTGCAAAAGGGGAGGAAGGTTTCGGAGGGTATGTCGTCGTCCTCGAACACCACACATTTGTCGTAAAGCGAAAAGGCCCATTGATGCGACAGGTAGTTCGAGGGGTCGCAACCGCGATTCACGGTTTGGTAATTGCGGTGCACCTGACACTCCCAATCAATGTTTTCGACTATTTGCCGACAGGCTTCCATGCGGGGCACATCGTTGGCATTGCGCGGCCCGTCCTGATAAAGCAACAGGCGCGAGGGGCGTGCCTTGCGAATGGCTTCGAACAACCGCGCAAGGTGGTCGGGGCGGTTGAAAAAGAGGATGAGAACGGCAACGTCGGTCAAAGCTGGCTGTTTCATAGTCGGAAAGGGATTAGGTAGGTGTGTGAGGAAGAGGAGCTACTGAATTTTCGAAAGTCCCCAGGCTAACACTTGGTCAATTAGGGGTGTATCGACCGCGTGCCTGGTTGCCAGTTCCTGGATGAAATGGAGTCCGCAGGGAAAGTCTTCGGTAAAGTAACGACTACCGAAGTCGGGCACCCATGTGCCCTGAGCCGTTTGCTTCATCGGGGCCTTGATGGGCTGAAATGCCGGAATCGAAGCTATTTTGCGGGTGAGCGACGTGGCATCGTGGCTTTCGTAATAGGTGAGCAACGTGGGTATGCGACTTTTATCGACGGGTAAATGGTCGAGCAGGCGCATGAACTCTTCGTCCATGCGGATGATGCAGTCGGAGGCGGCATCGGTCCATTCCTTGTAGAACAGGGTGCAGCGGTCGTAGGGGGTTCCGTCCCAGTTGGCCCACATGGTATAAAGGCGTCCGGTGTGCAGAATGGGGTTGCTGTTCGTGAGGCTGGCTTCGTAGAAGTTGTTGAGCAGGCGTGTGGGCGTGACAAACAACTGTTCGACTTGGGCACGGAATGCCTCGGCATCAGGAAAACGCTCGGCGGCCAGTTCCACAGCGGGCTTGTAGCCCAGAAGCAGGGCACTTTGGCCGTAGCTGTCGGTGCGGGCTATGAAGGGCGTGCGCTGAAAGGCAAAGAGGGGGGTGTCGGCTGGTAAAAGCTGATGGGCGTGGAAAAAGAAGCCTGTACTGCCCACAATGGCACCCACGGAACAACCTGCGGGCAAATGGGGGGCAAGGGCCTGCAGCGTGGGGGCTATGGCGTAGCCGGGCAAACAAAGAAATACCATCTGACAATCGGCCACGGCTCGTGCGTAGTCGGCTGTGACGGTTGCCAAACGTCCGACGTAGGTTTTACCCGCAGGGTCGACAATGCGCAGGGTGTCGGCCCAGCGTTCGGGTTGACGACTGTGTATGCGCACCGACACGCCGGGGTGCGAGGCAAGCACACCGGCGCAAACATGGCCCAGCGAGCCACCGCCGCAAATACATATATTCATCATGTTCAGGTTTCAGTTTTAGGCTTCGTCCATCGTTTTCAACACCTGCACCAGGCGGTCGTTGTCGTCGGTGTTTCTCACGGCAATGCGCACCATGTTGCGTCCTTTGAGTCCGTTTTTGGTGTCGCAGTCCTTGATGAGTATGTTGTGGTGCACCAACAGCAGTTCGGTGAGTTCGGCCGAAGTGAAACGGCTGGTTATTTCGCAAAGGAAATAGTTGGCCTGCGAGGGAATGACGCGCAGGAACGACACGGCCGACAGTGCCTTGGCAAAGCGAGCGCGTTCCTCCTGAAACTTTTCGCAGGCGCGCTTGTAGTCCTTGTCGTATTTATTATAAATCTGCATGAAGAATTCGGCAAAGGAATTGATGTTCCAAATGCTCACGTCGCGCTTGATGTCGGCAATCAGGGCTTCGTTGCTCGAGGCCATGATGCCCAGGCGCAATCCGGGCACGCCGAAACTCTTCGAAATGCTTTTCACGACAATCAGGTTGGGATAGGCTTCGAGAATGCCGTCGGAGAGCAGACTGCTGGTTTGCCAGTCGGTGCTGAAATCCACAAAACTTTCGTCGAGCAGCAGGGTGATGCCTCGCTCGCGACACCATTCGGCGAGCAACAGCACATCGGGGGCCGAAATAAAGTTGCCACTGGGGTTATCGGGGTTGATGAGCAGCAGGGTGCTGATGGCTTTGTCGGCAAAGAAGTGCTGCAAATCGGCCACGGTGTAACTTAAATCGCGGTTTTGCGGAGTGAAAGCTACGATGCGTTCCTTGGCGATGCGGTTGGGGTATTCCTCGAAGGTGGGATACACCACGCCTAAGCGGCCTTCGGCCTTTTCCATCAAACTTTTAATGAGTTCGGCGGCACCGTTGCCCACAGCCATGTAGTGTTGCTGCACATTGAAGCACTTGCCGGCCAACAGGCTGTTGACATACATGCCCGAGGGGTATTCGGTGAGCAGCACGTCGAAGTTGGCACGCATTTCGTCGCGCATGCGTTCTGAGGGGAAATAGGGATTGACCAGGTAGCAGAAATCGAGCATACCGGGAAAACGCCAATAACCTCCGTAACGGCGCATATACTGCTTTTTGCGTTCGGCGGGCTGGTCGGCAAAAAGGGCTGAAGCAATGTCGAGGTCCTGCACATCGTCGATTTCGTACCACTTTTCGGTGGTGATGGGCAGTGCCTTGAGGTCGGTTTTGTCGAGCAGGGTAATTACGCGCAACACCTGTTCGTAGTACTCGTTATTGCCCACAGCCTTGGTGTAGGCTTCGAGAAAGGGCACATACTTATGACGCGAAAATTCGCGGCTGAACTTGTAGATGTTTACCGTTTTATAATAGCGGTAGGTTTCGGCATAGCTGAAAGCCTTTTTCGGCACAAAGTTCACAATGTTGCAATCGTCGTCGATGCAGACCATGGTGCCGTCCATCCACGTTTCGTACTTGGCCACGAGGGCCAGATTGGGGCGCGGGTCGTCGAGAATGAGGGGGAACATGCTATCGTCGAAAATCAAGTCGCTTTCGATGAGCAGAGTGTCGTCCTCCTGCAGTTGCTCTTTGGCCAGTGCCAGCGAATAGATGTTGTTGGTTTTATCGTAGACGGGATTATTGACGTATTCAATGCGCAGCACATCGTCGTAGCGGTTGCCAATGTAGTTACGCAACCGCTGTCCTTCGTAGCCGACCACGATTACCACGCGCTGTAAATGGAGCGCAGCGAGCTGCGTGAGCATGCGATCAATGAGTTTCACGCCGTTAACGGGCACCATACATTTGGTGTTGTTCTTGGTAAATTCGCCCAGTCGGCGTCCCATGCCGGCAGCTAATATAATGGCTTGCATAAGTAGGTGTTGAATTTGAAAGAATTGGTGGACAGTTTGAAGTCAGCAGGGAGCTCCCCCACTTACCGCACATGGTGTAAGGCTAATCAATCAGCCGGCTGACAAAGAATTTGGCATGACCGCCGCGCTGATTTTCGGGAGGCAACTTCATGTAGTCGCCAAATAGGTCGCGCAGGTAGGCATCGACATCGCGGGGAGCCGCAAAGCGTTCGCCCTCGAACTCAATGGTTGAGAGGGGGAAAATGGTGGAGCGCAGGTGGCGGTTGCCATTGCCGCTGTTGTCGATGGTGTTGGAGTAATACTTCTTGTTGTCGGTCAGCAGCGTACAAATTTTCCACACGGTGCCGAACAGGGCGCGCTTGGCTCCGAAATAGAACAATTCGGCCACCGAACGCCAGCTGTAGGTGTGCTGGGTGTGGAGTATGGCATTGGCGCGGCAATAGCCACGTGCCAGACGCTTCGAAAACTTATACGGCAAACTGGGCCAGGCGTGCATGGGGAAGATGTCGACATAAAGGCCCTTGGCATAGCTCATGGCAAAGTTGTCGTCGCCTTCGACCAGTAGGGAGTTGAGATTGCGCACCTTGCAAATGGGCAGACGCATGGCGGGATCGGTGGCTGGTGCCTGCACAAAAAGGTGTTCGGGCAGTTCGCGTTGCGCCACTTCGATGAAGCGCGGTAATTCCTCGCGCGGCATGCAAATGTCGATGTCGTCGTCCCACGGAATGAAGCCATCGTGACGCACGGCCCCAAGCAGTGTGCCGCTGTCTAACCAGTAGGGAATGCAGTGGCGTTCGCAAATGCGGGCTACATGGCGCAGAATGTCGAGTTCGGCCAACTGCATTTCGCGCAGGTTTTCCTTGTTGTAAGCATTGAGGTAGCGTTCGCGTCCGTTGACCGTGGCATTGTTGCGTGTATTGATTTGCTCCTGGCTGCACGGTGTGTTGCCCTTTGTAGCCTCAGCCTGTGCTTCGTGATAGTAGCGTTCAATTTTGGGCAGGTCGGCAGCATAGGTCAGTTTGATATTGCGTGCATCGCCCTCGACAATGCTAATGGGCACTTCGGGCATATAGCGTTTCACCACGCCACAGTCGTCGGTAGCCTGAAAGTCCGGATCGGCCATTGCCTTTCGGTAAGCCTCCACAATTACATCGATGCGAAAAGCCTGCGGCGTTTGCATACGCTGCAGGTGCTTGCGGCTGGGCATTTGGGTCAGTTGTCCGTCGGTCACTTCCATCAGTGTGTCGACCGCCTCCATGCCGATACCCACACCCACCGCCTTATGGTTGACAAGTGCTTGGCAAACATGGTCGATAATGCGTGCCGACACCAGCGGGCGTGCTGCATCATGGAACACGAGGTTTACCCCCGACTCGTTTTCGTAGGCACGAATGGCCGCCAAACTTGAGTCGGAGCGTTCTTTACCGCCAGGTAATATTTTCTTTACCTTTTTCCAATGATTCTTTTGCAGCAGTTGTTGTGTTTGTTCGATGAAGTTGGCATTCGTAACCACGGCTATTTCATGAATGTCTTCATGTTGTTCGAAAGCCGCGATACTGTGTTCCAGAACTGTTTTACCGGCAAATTCCAGAAATTGCTTCGGCTGTTTCAGTCCGGTTCTGTTGCCTACTCCACCTGCTAATATAATGGCTATGTTGCGGGACATCTCTTATTTCTTTATTTTTATGCAAAGTTAGTGCAAGCCGAGTGGTAAGCAAAGAAAAAACTCGTTTTTTGTTTGCTTGCCCGAGGCGCAGCCTAACTTGGGCGCAGCTAAAGTTAGTGAAAGCCGAATGCAGAGCCAAAGAAAAAAACTCGTTTTTTGTTTGCTTGCCCGAGGCGCAGCCTAACTTGGGCGCAGCCTAACTTGGACGCAGTCAGAGTTAGTGCAAGCCGAGGGCAAATATTAAACAGCTACCCTCCTCAAACGCAAAATTATACTAAAAAACAACAGACGCACGCCATCGTTTTTCAGCTGTTTGAAACAGGAAATCAGACATCGCAAAAATTTACTCCGAGCTTGTCCAAATTAGTTCCGCGATTGTCCAAATTAGTTCCGAGCTTGTTGAAATTAGTTCCGAGCTTGTTAGAATTTTCTCCGAGCTAATTTCAGCAATCGCGGAACCACTGATAACCAGCACTTTCAAAAACGCTATAGACTTGGTTATAGCCCCACCTGTTCCGCCCTACGAGGAAAGCAGCAGCGAACAAATTCGATTCACCTTTGGTGAGCTACCCACGCCTAAAGGCATGAGCTTCGGAGACTGATGTCTCCTCTCTTTTCCTGCTTCTTCCTGCCACGGTTTTTTAGGACACGAGGTCGGTCATCCACCGTTGGGCAGTCCACAGGCTTGACTTTCCCACGCTCCGTGGGTAGGGCTTTCAAGCCAAATTCTTTGATATTGCAAGCTGCATTGAAGTCCCGGTCATGGTGCGTGCCACATTCCGGGCAGGTCCAACTGCGCTCGCTCAGTTTCAATCCTTTGTACACATAGCCGCATTGGCCGCAGGTCTTCGAGCTTGGGGCGAAGCGGTCTATCTTGACCAGGTTCACTCCGTACCACCGGCACTTGTACTCAAGCATCGTCAGGAACATCCCGAAGGAAGCGTCTCCTACGGCTTGCGCTAAGTGATGGTTGCTCTGCATCCCCTTCACGTTCAGATTCTCCATGCAGAGTGTACGCACTTGGCTGTCGTGCGTGAGTACATGGGTGATCTTGTGAAGGTTGTCCTTGCGGCAGTTCGCGATATGTTCCTGCAGCCGCGCCACGCGGATGCGTGCCTTGTTGCGGTTGGCAGAACCTTTCTGTTTGCGGCTCAACCGCTTCTGCAGCAAGGCCAGGCGGTCTAGGCTGTGCTGCAGGTTCTTCGGGTTGTCAAACGTGCGTCCGTCAGAACATACGGCAAGTGATTTGATGCCTAAGTCTATGCCTAAAGCCGTATCGCCCTGTATGGGTGAAACCGGAAGCTCTTGAATAGCCGTATCCACCAGCACGGAAGCAAAGTATTTGCCCGAAGGTGTCATGCTGACGGTAACAGTCTTCACTGTACCCTTGAACCTGCGGTGCAGCACGGCAGGAATATCTTTTGCCTTGGGTATGGAAACGGTGCCCTTTCCGAAGTCCACGCTGCAATGCTGCGGACACTGGAAACTCTGCCTGTTCTTCCGGCTTTTGAAGCGGGGAAATCCCACTGCATGCGTGTCGCGGAAGAAATTCTTGTAGGCAGTATCAAGGTTGCGGATAGAATTCAAGAGGGCTTGTGAATTTACCTCTGTCAGCCATTGGTTCTCCTTCTTCAGTTCGTTCACCATCCGATTCTGCACTTCTTTGTAAGCTACGGACTTCTTTTCCAGCTTGTAGGCTTCAATCTTCAGGTTGAGTGCCCAGTTATAGACAAAGCGGCAGCAGCCGAAGGTCTTGGCAAATAAGACCTTCTGCTCATCAGTCGGATAGATTCTATATTTGTAGGCTCTCAACATGGTGTATTCATTAGATTTTCAATACTCAAAGATACGAAAATTTATCTAAATACACGAGCATTTAGTTGATAATCAACTAAATAAACCTAAATATTCTTCATCCTCCAGTCTTGTCCCTATCGTTTCTTACAAAGAACGCTCCGACAAGCTCCGCTCCAATACTGCGCTATCATCCCCTGCCTAAAGACAGGGGAATTCCCGCTTTATTCTTAAGAGTTTACCTAAGTTTCCATTGAAATATATTTTACTGCATGTAAAGATGAACGAACAGCCCGTACGCATCTTCATCATCAAATATGGGCGGAGCAACCATTAAACAGGGCTGCTCACGACAGCCCACACCATGAACTTCGTCAGAGCCTTCGAATTTTATGAAAAACGTTATCAGTGTACAAAAAAAAGGCATCTTAACCCGATGGATTTGCACATGAATTTGGTGAATGAAGAATAAATCAATATATGGCTCTGTCACGTTTTGTATGGCTAATTTTCTAAGCCTCACAAGTCCCTTTGCCGTAAATGTTAAACAGCAGGTTGCATGATTAGTGAATTTACATTAAAATAATCCGGTTGTTTTTCCTTCTGCAAACCGCTGTTTGAGCTACACGATGGGCCATTGTCAAAATTTGCTCCGCGATGGTCCAAATTAGTTCCGACCTTGTCCGAATTAGTTCCGAGCCAGTTGAAATTAGTTCCGAGCTAGTTGAATTTAGTTCCGAGCTAGTTTCAACAAGCTCGGAATTACTGATAATCAGCGTTTTCAGAAAAACGCCAAAGTAGGTTTCACACACGCTTACTACGGTTTGAAATAAAGATAAAGGCGGAGTTTTGAATTTTACGCTTATTCACTTATTTGTTAAATCCGCCCTGCGTACCCTAAGCAGCGAGATGCTTCCCAATCCAAAGTGATTGGAGGTTGCACTTGGGGAAATAGGTGGAAGCATCGTGTCAGAAAATGCGGTTGGCATTTAATCAGCCCAAGGTGTGCGCAACATGGCGTTTTACACAAAAAGGAGAGATTTTTTCAAAAAAATGGGGGAAAGTGGGGAAATGTGGGGGAAATTCAGTACTTTTGGAAATTCTTACAGATAGAGTCAGATTTAGCAGACAGAACGCCCGACAAAGGGGCTGCCTGCTCCTCTCTGCTCAAACATACATAAAGCAAAAGTAATTCATGTTTACAGGTACAATAGATGCAAAAATCGACGCGAAAGGCCGCGTTTTTCTGCCTGCCGACTTCCGTAAGCAATGGCCGGAACAGGACGAACGCATTGTGCTGAAGCGCGACATCTATGAGCCGTGCCTTATTATTTATCCTTACAGTGTATGGGGCGAAGAGGTGACGAACCTGCGGCATCGCATCAACCGACACGATGCCCGACAAGCCATGCTCTTTCGTCAGTTCATGGCGGGTGCTGAGGTGCTTGCACTCGATGCCAACGGAAGGTTCCTCATTTCAAAACGATTGCTCGCTGCTGCCCAGCTCGAAAGCCGCGTGCGCTTTATCGGTTTGGACGAACGCATTGAGCTGTGGAGCGCGGAACTGATGGACCGTTCCTTCCTCAGCGATGCCGAGCTGGCACAGGGCATGCAGAACCTTTTGGGCCATGCCACCGACGATGGCTTTTAAACTGCACGCCCCCTCGCAGCCTCACTTTTTACGCACAACTTTCCCTTTATCATCCATTCATTCCACCAGCGAATCACATGTATCACATACCCGTATTACTTCACGAAAGCGTCGACGGCTTAAACATTCACCCGTCGGGCACCTATGTTGATGTCACCTTTGGCGGTGGCGGTCACAGCCGCGAAATTCTGCGCCGCTTGGGCGACGACGGTCATCTTTACAGCTTCGACCAGGATGCCGATGCCGAAGGCAACATTCCCGAAGGCGACGAACGCTTTACGTTTGTGCGCAGCAACTTCCGCTATCTGACGAACTGGATGCGCTACTACGGTGTGGACCACATCGATGGCTTGATTGCCGACCTTGGGGTGTCGAGCCACCATTTCGATGCCGAGGAACGCGGTTTCAGTTTCCGCTTTGATGCGCCGCTCGACATGCGAATGAACGGACGTGCCGGTATGACGGCGGCCGACATCGTTAACCGCTACGACGAGGAACGGCTGGCCAATGTGCTCTACCTTTACGGCGAACTGAAAAACAGCCGAAAACTGGCGGCGGCCATGGTCAAGGCGCGTGCGCTGAAAGCCGTGGAAACCATCGACGACTTGCTGCAAATTGTGAAGCCTTTCATGCCGCGCGAACGCGAAAAAAAGGACCTTGCCCGCGTGTTCCAGGCTTTGCGCATCGAGGTGAACCACGAAATGGATGCCTTGCACGAAATGCTCGAAGCGGCACTCAAGGTGTTGCGACCGGGCGGAAGGCTGGTGGTACTCACTTACCACTCGCTCGAGGACCGCATGGTTAAAAACTTTGTGCGCTCGGGACGCATGGACGGCAAGGTGGAACAGGACTTTTTCGGTCGGAAACTCACGCCCTGGCGTGCGGTGAACAACAAGGTGATTGTGCCGGACGAGGAAGAACAGCGCACCAATCCGCGCAGCCGTTCGGCCAAGCTACGCATTGCCGAAAAACTGTAATTTCATGACCCGGCAGCAACAGGCGAAATCGGTGGCAGTTTCCTATATTCCGGGCAGCTGCCATTTACCACATTCAGCAGGCACCCGCTTTAATTTTGCAAGGGGGGTGCTTCGTTGGTTTTGCTCGCTAACGCTTGCGGAATTGTCCTGCCCTTGATTTTAACACACAGAATACTCCCTAACATTTACATCACAATGGCTTACACTGCGTATGATGATGACGAACAAAGAAAACCTATCGCCAATCAAAAAAACTACGACAACACCGACGAGTACAACGATACGGACTTAGAAGAAACTGACGAAAACGACACCGACAATTTGCTCGGCGACGAAGAGGAGGAATACGATGGTGCGGAAGTAAATACAAACGATGACAACGCGGATAACGAGGATGAGGAAACTGAAACTTACGCCAGTACGCGCGACCGCGATGTGGCCGATGCTGAACATGCGCTCAGGGCCTTGCGCGACCTGACGTCGGACAACGACGAACAGATGCCGCACAACGGCAAAATAAAACTGTCGGCCATTCTGGGTGGCGACATGTTGGGCGGTCAATGGTTCCGTAAGCAGTTCTGGTTTATCGTTACACTTACGGCGATGCTCATTGTTTACATCAGCAACCGCTACTACTGCCAGCAGGAAATGCTCGAAACCAAAGCACTCAGCGACACGCTGCTCGACCGACGCTACAAGGCCCTGACGCGCTCAAGCCAGCTGAAGGAGAAAACGCGACGCAGCTACATCGAGGAAAGCTTGGTCGACACTACCCTGCAAACGGCTAACACGCCCTCGTTTAACTTGAAAATTGAATAAACTATCGCACTTCTGACTTATGAACTTCCCTGCCAAACAAGTAACCCGGCGCTATGCCTTTGTGGCCTTTGTGCTGGTGGTAATATGTATTGCGGTGGTGATTCGTGCTTTTCTCACCATGACCGTTGATCAGGACTACTGGATGTCGGTGAGCAAACGATTTGTCAAGAACAATGTCGAGGTGCCGCCCACACGCGGCAACATCCTGGCCGACAACGGCGAGGTGCTGGCGGCTTCGCTGCCCGAGTACAAAATGTTCATGGACTTCATGTCGTGGGAAAAGAATCCGAAACGGCAACAAAAAGAACAACACAAACGCGACAGCATACTGCATGCCACCATCGACAGTATTTGCCAGGGCATGCACGCCATTATTCCTGATATCAATCCGGCTGAATTCAAACAGCACTTGCTCAACGGAAGGGCTAAAAAAAGCCACCACTGGCCGCTCTACCGCAAAAGGGTGTCGTATATCACTTACCGAAAGGTGAAGGAACTGCCGCTCTTCAAACTTTCGGCGAACCGGGGTGGTTTCCACGTTGAGGAAATCAAAACGCGAAAGAATCCTTACGGCAAACTGGCGATGCGAACCATCGGCGACTTGTACAAAGGTAAGGACTCGGCACGAACGGGACTGGAACTGAGCTTCGACAGCGTGCTGCGTGGCAAACCGGGCATTGCTCACCGACAGCGTGTGCGCAACCGATACTTGACCATCGTTGACAAACCGGCGGAGGACGGCTACGATATTGTGACAACCATCAACGTCGGTATGCAGGACATCTGCGAAAAGGCGTTGACCGACAAATTGCGCGAAATCGACGCGAATTCGGGAATCTGCATCCTGATGGAGGTGGCCACCGGCGACATCAAGGCTATGACGAGTTTGCAAAAAACGGCTAATGGCACTTACCAGGAAATCAATGCCGACGCTGTAAAGAACCTGTACGAACCGGGCTCGGTGTTTAAGCCGATGTCGTTTCTCGTGGGCATGGATGATGGATTCATTCACATGGACGACGTGGTCGATGTGGGCTGCGGTATCAAGGATATGTACGGGGCCAAAATGCGCGATGCCAACTGGCGCTCGGGCGGTAGTGGCGTGGTGACTGTGCCGCAAATTCTGCAAAAGTCGCTTAACGTGGGCGTGAGCACTCTCATCGACCGCTACTATCACGACAATCCGCAAAAGTTTGTCGAAGGGCTTTACCGCATCGGGGTGAACGAGGACTTGAAAATTCCGATTCCGGGCTACGCCAAACCGCGTATCCGTATGCCGAAGGCCGATGGTTCGAACTGGTCGAAAACGGCTCTGCCCTGGATGAGTATCGGCTACGAATCGCAGGTGCCACCCATCACAACGGTCAACTTTTACAACGGCATTGCCAACAATGGTAAACTGCTCCGGCCGCGCTTGGTGAAAGCGGTGATGAAAAATGGCGAAATCGTGAAGGAATATCCCATCGTGGTGCTGCGTGAACGAATGGCTAAACCTGAGGCTGTAAAAAACATTCAGGACATTCTTGAGTCGGTAGTAAGCGTTGGGCTGGGCAAGAAAGCGGGTTCCAGATTCTTCCATGCTTCAGGCAAAACGGGTACGGCGCAGATTTGGACGCGCAATGGTTTTGCGGCGCAGTATCTCATTTCCTTTGCGGGCTACTTTCCTTCGGAACAGCCGCTTTACTCGTGCATCGTCTGCATCCAAAAGGGTGCACCGGCTTCGGGCGGCGGTATGTGTGCCCCTGTGTTCAAGCGGGTGGCTGAAACCATCATGGCGCAGCGTCGGAGCAACGATTACAGTGTGGCACGCGACACGACAAACGTGCTCATGCCGCTTGTGAATTCGGGCAACATCGAGGCGGCGGCTCAGGTGCTCGGACAACTGGGCATCGGCTACCGGAAACAGACTGAAAGCAAGACCGACGGCACGAACTGGGGCACTTGCAACACTTCGGGCTCGGGATTGGTGCTGACCCGCGAAGAGGCTGACGGAACAGACGTGGTGCCCGATGTCACGGGCTACGGTCCGCGCGATGCGCTTTTCCGATTGGAAAAAATGGGACTGAAAGTGCAGCTCTATGGCGTGGGCCGCGTAAACAAGCAGAGCATCAAACCCGGAACGAAGCTGACGCGCGGACAAACCATCATTCTGACGCTCAGTAATCCGCCAACAGCGCCCAAAATGGAACCGAAACCGCAAACAACGGCTGCCGAACAGCTGCCCAAATCTAAAAGAACTGAACCTGAGGACCCGGAACTGACGCCGACGCTTCAGGACGAAAAAAAATATAAACAGGAACTGAAGGCTAAACAGAAAAAGGCAGAAAAAAAGGCGGCGCAATAACTGCTTACTACCTCTTTTTCTGGAAGGAGAACATGTCACATGTTCTCGAACCCGAAAGTTTCCACAAAATATCCCGAACGACAATGAAATTGTCTGACATTCTTCAAACCGTTCACGTTGTAGCCTCTGCCGGCGACTTGCAACGCGAGATAACGGGCGTGAACATGGATTCACGCCAAGTAAAACCCGGCAATTTGTTTGTAGCCGTAAAAGGTACGCAAACCGATGGCCATGCCTACATCGGCAAGGCTATTGAACTGGGTGCCGTGGCTGTTCTGCAAACGAATGCACTGCCGACCGATGCGCCTGAGGGCGTGACGCTCGTACAGGTGGCCGACACCGAAGATGCTATCGGCAAGGTGGCTACGAGCTTTTACGGCGACCCCTCACGCAAACTGAAACTGGTGGGCGTGACGGGTACCAATGGTAAAACGACCATTGCCACTGTGCTCTACGATTTGTTCCGCTCGCTGGGACACAAGTGCGGCTTGTGCTCTACGGTGTGCAACTTCATCGACGGTAGGGCCATCGAGGCTGACCACACCACGCCCGACCCCGTGACGCTGAACCGCTTGCTGGCCGAAATGGTGGATGCGGGATGTGAATATGCTTTCATGGAATGTTCGTCGCACGCCATTCATCAAAAGCGTATCGGTGGTTTGCACTTTACCGGGGGCATTTTCACGAATCTCACACGCGACCACCTGGACTATCACGGCACGTTCGAAAATTACCGCGATGCGAAAAAGGCTTTCTTCGATAACCTCGAAAGCGATGCCTTTGCCATTACCAACGCCGACGACCGCAATGGCTTGTTCATGGTGCAGAACACAAAGGCTAAGGTGCAGACTTACTCAACGCGTACGGCTGCCGACCACAAAGGACGCATCCTGGAGGAAAGCATCGAGGGTATGCTCCTCGACATTGATAACCGCGAAGTGAGCGTGCGCTTTGTGGGTCGCTTCAACGTGTCGAACTTGCTGGCTGTGTATGCCGCTGCCTTGCAACTGGGCGTTGCGCCCGACACTGCGCTTTGCAGCCTGTCGGCTCTCAAACCGGTTAACGGCCGTTTCGAGGCCATTCGCTCGCCCAAGGGTGTCAGCGCGGTCATTGATTATGCCCACACGCCCGACGCGCTCGAAAACGTGCTGACGGCCATCAACGAAATTGTGCGTGGAAAGGCGCAGGTCATTACCGTGTGTGGAGCGGGTGGCAACCGCGACAAGGGTAAACGTCCGCTTATGGCGCAGGAGGCTGCCAAGCGTTCCGACCGCGTAATCATTACGAGCGATAATCCGCGCTTCGAAAATCCGCAGGACATCATCAACGACATGCTGGCCGGACTCGACGAGGAGCAGAAGGCGAAGACGCTGAGCATTTGCGACCGGCGCGAGGCCATCCGTACGGCGGTGATGTTGGCGCAACCGGGCGACGTGATTCTCGTTGCCGGCAAGGGCCACGAGCCTTATCAGGATGTGCAGGGCGTGAAGCATCACTTCGACGATCACGAGGAAGTGCGCCGTGCCTTCGGTCTTGAAGCTTAAATTTTTACTCATACATATAAATAGCACGATATGTTATTCTATCTTTTCCGCTATCTCGAACAGTTCGGTCTGCCCGGCACCGGAATGTGGTCGTACATTTCGTTCCGTTCGCTGTTAGCGCTTATTCTCGCCTTGGTAATTTCGGCTTGGTTCGGCGAATATTTCATTAAGTGGATGAAGCGTCGGAACATCAGCGAAACACAGCGCGATGCTAAAATCGACCCGTTCGGGGTACAAAAAATCAATGTACCGTCAATGGGTGGCATCATCATCATTGTGGCCATTCTCGTGCCTTGCCTGCTGCTGGGCCGTTTGCGAAACATTTACATGATTCTCATGATTGTCACCACCGTATGGCTGGGCATCTTGGGTTTTTTGGACGACTACATCAAAATTTTCAAGAAAAACAAAGACGGACTTGCGGGCAAATACAAAATCGTGGGACAAGTACTGCTCGGCTTGTTCGTGGGACTGACGCTCTACTTGAGCCCTGATGCCACCATTCGCGAAAACATCGAAATGCAACGTCGCGGCAACGTCACCGAAATTGTGCATAAAAGCGAACCGGTTAAAAGTACCATTACCACCATTCCGTTTGTCAAAAACAACAACTTCGATTATGCTGACCTCGTAGGCTTTTGCGGAAAATACAAAACGGAGGCCGGTTGGGTGGTGTTCGTGCTGGTTACGATTTTCGTGATTACAGCGGTATCGAACGGTGCAAACCTCAACGATGGTATGGACGGCATGGCTGCGGGTAATTCGGCCATCATCTGTATTGCGCTGGGCATATTGGCCTACGTGTCGAGCCACATTGAATTTGCCTCGTACCTGAACATCATGTATGTGCCGGGGTCGCAGGAACTGGTAATATTTATTTGTGCCATGATTGGTGCGCTCATCGGTTTCCTGTGGTACAATGCCTATCCGGCACAAATATTCATGGGCGATACGGGCTCGCTGACCATCGGCGGCATCATTGCCGTGCTGGCCATCATTATTCACAAAGAACTGCTCATTCCCATTCTTTGCGGTATTTTCCTGATTGAAAGCCTCAGCGTCATCTTGCAGGTGGAATACTTCAAACTGGGTAAGCGCAAAGGCGTGAAACAGCGTATTTTCAAGCGCACGCCCATTCACGATAATTTCAGAGTGCTGCCCTCGCAGCTCGACCCTGAGTGTAAATACTTGATGAAATGGCCCAATGGTGCATGGCACGAGTCGAAAATCACCGTCCGCTTTTGGATTACTACCATCATCCTGGCTGCACTGACCATCATTACGCTGAAAATCAGATAACGAACCATACTGAAACTGCTTTGAACCAGAAGTCCGCCCCTCGAAGGAAGGAATCAGTTTCAAAGCAGTTTCGCAAAAATAGCATGCAAAGAAATATGCGATTAGTTGTTTTAGGTGCCGCCGAAAGCGGCGTGGGTGCCGCCATTCTGGCACTGCAAAAAGGTTACGAAGTGTTCGTTTCGGACATGGGTAGCATCAAACCGCGCTACCAGGAAATGCTGCGCAAACACCACATAGCTTTTGAAGAAGGCAAACATACCGAGGAACTGATTCTCAATGCCGACGAGGTGGTGAAAAGCCCGGGCATTCCCGACACGGCTCCCATGGTGGCCCGACTCATTGAAAAGGGTACGCCCATTCTCAGCGAAATTGAATTTGCCGCGCGCTACACGGATGCACGCATGATTGCCATTACGGGCAGCAACGGTAAAACTACTACCACTTCGCTCATTTACCACATTCTGAAAAAGGCGGGCGCCGACGTGGGACTGGCTGGTAACATCGGACACAGCCTGGCACTGCAGGTGGCCGAAACTCCGCACAGCACCTACGTCATCGAACTGTCGTCATTTCAGCTCGACAATATGTATCGGTTCCGCGCTGACATCGCTGTGCTGCTGAACATCACGCCCGACCACCTCGACCGCTACAACTTTGAAATGCAGAACTATGTGAACTCAAAAATGCGCATTCTGCAAAATCAAGGGCCGACCGACTCGTTCATTTACTGGATGGAGGACAACTATGTGCCGCAGGCCTTGAACAAGCGAGAAACTGCAGTAAAACGCTGCGGATTTACCGACGAGCCGTCGGAAGGTGCTGTGGCATGGGCGCAGAATGGCGAATTGGTAATCAATAGTCCCGTACCGTTCAGCATGCCGCTCAGCCAACTCTCGCTACCGGGCAAACACAACTTGCGCAACTCCATCGCGGCTGCCTTGGCCACACTGGCTGCTGGGGTCGACCCCGAAGTGGTGCGTCAGGGACTTTCTGACTTTCCCGGTGTGGAGCACCGACTTGAAAAGGCTGGTACAGTCAATGGCATTCATTTTGTCAACGACTCTAAGGCGACAAACGTCGATGCCTGCCACTGCGCCCTTGAAAGCATGACCACGCCCGTGGTGCTGATTCTTGGCGGTAAGGACAAGGGCAACGACTATGCCGACATTGTGCCCATGGTGCGCGAAAAATGCCGTGCCTTGGTTTACATGGGGGTTGACAATGCCAAACTGCATGCTTCGTTCGATGCGCTTGGTTTACCCGTGGCCGACACTCACTCTATGGCCGAATGTATGGAGCAAGCCGTTCAGTTGGCTCATGCCGGCGATACCGTGCTGCTCAGTCCGTGCTGCGCCAGCTTCGATCTGTTCCGCAACATGGAAGACCGCGGCGAACAGTTCAAGACCTGGGTGAAAAACTGGGCCGAACGGGCATAGGCTGATTTGAAACCGCTTTCACTTCACTATCCTTTCCCTTCAACACTTCATTCCCATCATTTGGCATGAAATCATTAGGTTCATTATTCATGGGCGACCGCGTAGTCTGGGCCGTTTACTTTTTGCTCTGCATAATCTCGCTCGTCGAGGTGTTCAGTGCCGCCAGCACGCTCAGCTACCGCAGTGGCAGTTTTTGGGACCCTCTTATCAAGCAGGCACTGTTTCTCACGGGCGGCACTATCATTGTGCTGTTCGTTCACAAAATACCCTGCCGGCTGTTCAAGGCCATTCCCATTCTGCTCTACCCGCTTGCATTCATTCTGCTGTTAGTCACCTCTATCACGGGCGACGTAACCAATGGTGCCCGCCGTTGGTACGACTTTTTCGGCATTCCCTTCCAACCCTCCGAACTTGGCAAAGGAGCCGTGGTCATTGCCGTAGCCCTCATTCTTTCGCGCATGCAAACTGAAGCGGGCGCAAGCAAATATGCCTTTCGCAACATTCTTTACTGCACGCTACCCATCTGTGGACTCATTTTCACCGAAAACCTTTCAACAGCCTGTCTGCTTTTTGGCGTAGTGGTGCTCATGATGTTTATAGGCCGCGTATCGCTCATCCAAATCGGCAAGCTGCTGGGTGTCATCGTGCTGTTGGGCATGATGGGCATCAGCCTGATTATTGGCATCGGCTCAAACAGCGAACTGAGCGAAGTGCCGGGTTTGCACCGTCTGGGCACCTGGTCGTCGCGTATTGAATCGCATTTTGGCGAGGATAACGAAGCCGTAAAAAACGACCCTTCGCTTTTCGACATCGATGCCGACGCACAAGTTGCCCACGCCAACATTGCCATTGCTTCGAGCGGCATTGTGGGTAAGATGCCGGGCAATTCGGTTGAGCGCGACTTTCTGAGCCAGGCTTTTTCCGACTTTATCTACGCCATCATCATCGAGGAATTGGGGCTGATTGGAGCCGCCTTTGTAGCCTTTCTTTACATTGTGCTGCTGTTCCGTGCCGGGCGCATAGCCAGTAGGTGCGAAAGGAGTTTTCCGCCCTTGCTTGCCATGGGGCTTACGCTGCTCATCGTTTCGCAGGCTGTGCTCAACATGATGGTAGCCGTAGGCCTTTTCCCCGTAACCGGCCAGCCGCTTCCGCTCATCAGCCGTGGCGGTACGTCGACACTTATCAACTGTATTTACATTGGCATGATTCTCAGCGTCAGTCGCTATGCGCGTCAGGTATCGCAGCCTCAGCACACGCAGTTCGACGGTTCAATGGAACACATCCGCCACGAAGAGGACAAAGGTGCCACCGACTACATTCCGCAAGCCAATTAAGCCCCTTGCTTTACTAACTGGTTGAATTTTACTTTGTGAAATCCCCGCTTCTTCCTAAACTCTGCTAAGGAGTAAAACGAAGAAACGGGGATTCATTTTGGGGGATTTTTGCTTCTGTAACGTTTTGTATGGGTAAACCTTCCAAGCCTCACCGGTTCCTTTGCCGTAAATGTTAAACAGCAAATCGTTGAGTAAGTATATTTATATGAAAATAATCAGCCTGTTTTTCCGTTTGGTGCCATGATTTTCTAACAAATCAGGTGAACTTCGCCATTTGGTAAACGCATTTTTTGCGCTGGCGTCACACATCATTTTTCCTCGTTTCATCGCTGACACTGTTAAGCATCAGCGACGAAACGGGGATTTTTCATGCGTCGCGTCACGCTTGCTAACCAACATTTTTTTTCTGCTTGAAGCCACCAACCCAAGTTGATTTTATTGTAAATATTGAGATTTCTTCTTACCTTTGTTCATTGTAAACCAATATGTTAGAAAGTTATGAACAGCAACAAAAATAACCAAGTGATTCGTTTTGACTGGGCCATGAAACGGTTGCTCAGGAACAAGGCCAATTTCAGCGTATTGGAAGGTTTTCTCACCACGCTGTTAGGAGAAAAAATTGTGATTCAGAAACTGCTGGAAAGCGAAAGCAACCAGGAGGACGAATTCGATAAGTACAACCGCGTCGACATACTTGCCGAAGACTCAAAAGGCGAACTTTTTCTGATTGAAATACAGAACAACAGCGAGTACGCTTACTTCCAGCGCATGCTCTTCGGCACCTCAAAGCTCGTGACGGAATACATTGAGCGAGGCGACAATTACGCCAAAGTACGCAAGGTTTACAGCATCAACATTGTTTACTTCTCGTTGGGTCACGGCAAGGACTACGTGTACCACGGCAAAACCGAGTTCCGCGGCATCCACACCAACGACTTGCTCGAACTCACCCCCTTCCAGAGGCAAACCTTCAAGGCCGATACGGTCAGCCAGCTCTATCCGGAATACTACATCCTGAAAGTCAACGGTTTCAACCAAGTGGCCAAAAGTCCGCTTGAAGAATGGATTTATTACCTCAACACCGGCGATATTCCTTCAAATGCCACTGCGCCCGGATTGGACGAAGCGCGCAAAAAATTGAAACTGGCCATGATGACCCACGATGAACTAAAAGCCTATTACCGCCACTTAGACAACATCGTCATTCTGCGCAACAATATTATTACCGAACGCGAAGAAGGACGGTTCGAAGGACATGAAAAAGGACTTGCTGAAGGACTTGCTGAAGGAGCCAAAAACAAAGCCATCGAAGTGGCTCGCTTTCTGAAAGCATCAGGTGCTGCAATAGCGTTAATTATGGGAGCTACAGGACTGACGAAAGAAGAAATCGACAGCATCAACTGAACGGCAGGTTAATTATCCACATTCATACACACCACACACCGAACACGCGCTACAAACGCCACACACTCATGAACGAACCGCAACTCAACGAACACAACAAGGCGGAATATCCGCCCATGCACACCGCCGAACACTTACTCAACCGTACGATGGTACGCATGTTTGGCTGCGAACGCTCGCGCAATGCCCACATCGAACGGAAAAAAAGCAAAATCAGCTTTTCACTGCCTGAGGAACCATCCGCCGAAAAGGTACAGGAAATTGTCGACACCATGAACCGCCTGATTGCGGACGACCTGCCCGTAACCTACGAATATGTAAGCCTCAGCGAAGTACCCGACGAAGTAAAAACCGACCGTTTGCCCGAAAATGCCAGCGAAACACTGCGACTCGTGCGCATCGGCAACTACGACGTATGTCCCTGCATCGGAGCCCACGTCAAGAGCACCGGCGAATTGGGCGAATTTCTGCTACTCGGCACCAACTGGGACGCCGAACGTCAGAATTTCCGCATCCGTTTCAAACTGGCTGTGCGCGAAGCATAACCCATTGCTAAATACTGGTAAGCATTTCACCAACCCATAACCGTAAAACTATGCGCTCAAATGCCATTGTACTGAATGTGGTGAAGTACAACGATGAACACTTCATTGCCAACCTACTGACCGAACAGCAAGGCTGCGTAGGCATGCTCGTCAGAATTTCACGCGCCAAACGTACAGCAGTTCGCCATGCCCTGTTTCAGCCTCTGGCAGTACTCAGCGTCGAATGGCAGGAACATCCGCGTGCCGAACTGCAACGCCCCACGGCGGCAAACACCTTGCTCAACCTCAGCACCGTGCCCTACGACCCCTACAAAGGCGCGATGGCCCTTTTTCTGGCCGAGTTTCTGTATCATGCCGTAAAGTCCGAACCCGACCACCAAAGCATTTTCACCTACGTGCTACGCTCCATTGAGTGGCTCGATGCCTGCGAAACCGGCTTTGCCAGTTTCCACCTCGTGTTCTTACTCAGGCTCACGCGCTTTTTGGGTTTCATGCCGAATGTCGAAACCGCCCAACCGGGTTATTACTTCGACCTCCGTTCGTCCGACTTCACCGCCGAGCAGCCCCTTCACCCCGACTTCCTCGAACCGCGCGATGCAGCCCTCGTTCCGCTGCTCATGCGTATGCGCTACGACAACATGCGCTTCTTCAAATTCTCGGGTGCCGACCGTTCGCGTATGTTGGAATACATCAACCTCTACTACCGCCTGCACCTTCCGAACTTTCCGGAACTCAAATCGCTGGCCGTACTGAAGGAACTGTTCAGAGCCTAACCCCCACTTCAAACATCTCACCTTATTCTTAGGAAACCTATCCACACTTGGAAACTCAGTAAAATATGAGTTTCCAAGTGTTTTTTTTAGAAACTAACTTCATTGAGATGCTTCACAAAACCGAAACGAACAGAACTATCAATGGGATTTATGTGTAAAAGTTTTTCCAAAAAATAACGAATATCATTTTGACACAAATTATTATTTATATATTTGCAATATGAAATAAGATTTATTAGTTCTGTAAACAAATAACACATTATAAAGAATTAAGGCCCTATCTGTATTTAAAAACCTAAATGTTCTACTTTTAATCCACACTTTATGAAAAAGTTCTTACTCACACTTGTTGTTGTTCTAGCAGCCATTTCAGCATTTGCTGAAAATAAGGTAGCTTATGGCATCCTTACTCTTGACGAAACAGAGTATCGTAAGGTCAACTCGCTCGTTTCATTTCCTTTAGAAGGAAACTTTACGACCTACAATCAAATTGTTCAGTTTGGTAAAACTGATGTATTTGCCGGCGCATACGCAAATGATGCGTATTATGCCGAAACTATTAAAACAAATGAAATCGGTGCAGAAGTACCCGATTCTCTGCTCAGAGTAGATGTAAAAACTGGTAAATATACTCGTGTGGGTGTACTCAGTGGTTTTTCATCGAAAATTAACGACATGTCATACGACTATGCCACATCTACCATGTGGGCTATTGCCGTAAATAGCGACAATAATGCTTCGGAGCTTTACACCATCGACCTTAATACAGCTGTTGCAACTAAGAAATTCTCACTTCCCAAGCGTTATTTTACATTGGCCTGTACTTATCAAGGTGACTTGTTTGCCATCTCCTTCGATGGTTACTTATGCAAGATTAACAAGACCACAGGCGAAGTGACCGAAGTAGCCCAATTAAACGAAACGCCTAACTACATGCAAACCATGGAGTTTGATCACACCACTGGTACACTTTATTGGGCGGCTCAAACTTCAACCGTGCAAGGTCCTGTTCAATTAGACGAATCGTTTATGGCTACCATCGATACGCTGACAGCACAAGTAACCCGCTTAGGTGCTATCGGCAACGAGGGTCAAATTGTGGGTCTTTATATCCCCTTCTCGGCATCTGCAGCCAATACTCCAGCTGCTGCCACCGATTTGAAAGTTGTAGCTGGCGAAAATGGACAGCCCCAAGCAACCCTCGAATGGGTCAATCCTTCAAAACTCTTTGGCGGCGAACCTCTTACTGAAATCACAAAGATTTCAATCTATCGTAATGATAAATTGGTTTCAACCATTGCGGGTAATCCTGGTGAGAAATCGTCATTCCTTGACAAAATCGAAGATAACTTTGTAGGAGGAAATGTGATTTATCGTGTGGTTGTTTCGAACGCTAATGGCAATGGTGCCCCTGCCGAAATATCTGCTTTCGTTGGTGTTGACACCCCCGCGGAAGCCCAAAATATCAAGCTCAAGAAAGAAGGTATTGATCAGGTAACTTTGACTTGGGATGCACCTGTTGCAAGCACTAACGGCGGTTGGTTCAATCCGGCAGAAGTGTCGTATCGCGTGATGCGTAACGACAGCATCGTTGTGACTGAAAATACCAAAGAGTTGACAATAACCGACAAGGTAACTGGTAAACCGCGTGCATGTTCGTATACCATTATCGCCAACAACATGGCAGGTCAAGGCGGACAAGTAACTTCGGAGACTATGGTACTCGGCCCGAAAAACGCATTGCCATATACTTGTGATTTCAGTAATGATGAAGATGCGTCACAATGGGTAGCCATTGATGCCGATGGTGACGGAAACAGTTGGAAATTGCAGGTAAACGCTGCCAACAAACGTCGTTCGTGGGCATACAAACCTGTGTCTGCGGGTGCTGGCGAAGATTATGCAGCTTCGCATATATTTGCATTTGAAGCCGGAAAAAACTACGAAGTAACTGCTGGTATTTATATATATGGTATTTGCGATTTTGAGTTCGTACTTTTGAAAGATGGCAAAGACCCTATCTCTATTCAGAAATATGACCAATACTCAACCAACTGGACTTCAGCTGACATTACATTCTCGTTCACACCGACTACGAGCGATGATTATCAATTAGCCATCAAATCGCTTTCAGGTCCTAATGCCAACTTCTTATTCATGCACAGCATGGCTGTAAAGGAATTAGCCGGACAGAATATGATAGCTACAGCTATTGATGGTGATGCCACTCCTGCTTTGGAAGCTGCCTCACGCTACCTCGTACAGGTCAACAATAAAGGTTCAAAAGCTGTTTCTGATTTCAAAATTGAACTGAAGGATGTTGCCACCGACAAGGTGTTAACCGCCTTAACGTCTCCTGCTGCCATCCAACCCGGTGAATTTAAAGAATACGCATTGGATTGGACACCTGCGGATAAGAGCGTGACCGCTGTTAAAGCCACGATTACTTGCGATGAAGATGCAACGCCTGAAGATAACAGCACTGATGCATTCAAAGTAAACGTGCAGGATGCAGGAAACTCCTCAACTTTCAAAGTTGGTACACTCTCTGAAGGTACAACCCAATTTGCTCCGTTCGCTCTCTACGACAGCAATAGTGGTGTTCTCAACATCTACAAACCTGAAGAATTAGGATTTAGCCAAAAATACATCAAGCAAATCTCTTATGTAGGTACGTCATTCATGGGTAAATCATTCCCCGTAAAGGTTTATATGGCAAACACCACCCATGAAAACGCTGCTGAAGGTTGGATTCCTTTAAACGAAATGACACTCGTTTACGAAGGCGAAGCTACCTTGAAAATGACAGGAGCTACTCCCAAGGATTGTGTTCTGGATATACCCTTGACCACGGAATTTGAATATACCGGCGGAAATCTGGCAGTATTTACAGACTTGAATTGGGACTACAATTCTTTGTCTGGTGTATTCTTCAAAGCGTACGATCGTAGCGAGAACGAAGGTTGCGGTTACTGGTATGGCTGGGGAAAATTCGATACTTCGAAAGAAATGACGGTTGCCAAATACAACAGTGCTATCGCATTCACCGTGAACGATAAAAAAACAACAGCTATTGAAAGCGTTGAAACGGACAACAATGTATTGTACCATACCGACAACGGAATGCTGTATGTCAATGGCGATGTAAAAGAAATTAGCATCTGCGACATCAGTGGCCGCAAAGTGCTCCAAACTGCCAAAATGCCTGTAAACATCAGTTCATTGCATGGCACACATCTATTAACCGTACATTATATGAATGGCACGCAAAAAGCCATGTTGGTAATCTTATAAAGCATCGTATATAAAAAATAAAACGGGAAGACTAAAAGGTTTTCCCGTTTTTATTTTGGGTGAACCCGTTTAGGATTCTGTCGAGAAAGCAGAGGCTGAGTAGCAAAAATATGTGTAAGGGCAGTAGCGTTTTGAGGAAGCTAAACGCTGCGGCTTCGTACAGAAAGTAAGGCAGGTAGGCCTGTCTGAGACACATGATGCGTCGTTAAGTTTTACCACACGCTTTTGCGACTGAGCCGGAATCGCGTTCTGCTGCTTCAGAGCGTAAGTGCGTTTGTGCCACAGCTTGAATGTTGCGCGTGATTCCCTCGAATTTGGCCCTTTTCACCGCACTTTTCCGGAATAATTCACGATACTGCTCCACACTGAGGTTAATCCAGCCTTCAGGAGTCATGGCGAGCAGGGAGGGGCGAGGACGGAGGGCATCAATCGTGGTGCGACGCGCCATACGATTAAAGGGACAGGCTTCGGCACAACGGTCACATCCATAAATACAGGGCGACATCTTCTGGGCGGCTTCGGGTGGCAAAGGACCGCGGTGCTCTATGCTGAGATACGACAGACAACGACGGGCATCGAGCGTGCCGTCGCCTCGAAGCGCCGACGTGGGACAGGCATCAATGCAACGCCGACAATGAGGCGGACACTGCGGGGAATGCGGTTGGTCGTAGTGGTCGGCTTCGTGTACGATGAGTAACTCGCCTAAAAAGAAATAGCTGCCAGCATGGGGCACAATAAGCTGCGAATGACGACCACGCCAGCCTATGCCGCTCTGCTCTGCCCAATACTTTTCGTCGATGGGGGCCGTGTCAACAAAACAGCGTACTTCGGTTTCGGTGGTCCAACCCATGGCTTGGGCTAAACTGCGAAGCATGGATTTCACCACTTCATGATAGTCGGTGCCATAGGCGTAACGTGCCAAGTGCCAGGCGTTGGGCTGATGGAATGCCACATTTTCGGCCTTTTCATCGGTAAAATCAGCCTTTTCATCGTTGATTCCGGCCTTTTCATCGGTGTCATGAGCGTCAATGGTTCCGGCAAGTTCGCGGGCCAGTTCGTCCCACGAACCGGGATAGTAATTAACAGCGAGGCTCACTACCGTACGTGCGCCTTCGAGCAGCAGCCGGGGGTCAAAGCGTTTGTCGGTGTGCTGCTCTAAATACAGCATATCGGCCTGATAACCTTCTGCCAGCCAGGCACGCCGCTCAGCCTGCCGTGTGGCACTGAGGGGGGCTGCCTGGGCTATACCGCAAGCCGAAAAACCAAGTTCGGCTGCAGTCTGTTTAAGTTGGGCGGATGAGAATAATGCCATGAATTTTCAGAAAAATCGCGTATTCATCGGTATATGAGCGTTGTCAGGCGGTCGTCGGCATAAATCTCAGCGGCCACTTGCTGCACATCGGCAGCAGTGATTTCGCGGATGCGACTGCAAAGCGCGCTGACGTTGCGGTGGGTGCCGTAGTGGGCAAAGGTTTTGCCGAGGGCCAGGGCATAGCCTTCGGCAGCGTCGGTCGAGATAACCACCTGACCGCAGAGTTGCTTTTTGGCAGCAGCAAGCTGTGAGTCGCTGAGCGGACGTTCGATGAAACGGCGCAATTCGCGCAGCAGCAAGCGGCGGCAGCGACCGACGTCGTGGGCATCACAGCCGAAGTACACGTTCCAGAAACCGGTGTCAGGATAGGTGTTGAGGTAGGAGTCGATGCTGTAAACAAGGCCGGCCTTTTCGCGCAAACTGAGACTCAGGCGTGAATTCATGCCGGGACCACCGAGCATATTGTTGAGCAGCAACAGGGCAAAGCGGCGGGCATCGGTGCCGGCAAAGGTGGGGGCTCCAATGAGTACATGCGCCTGATGGGTGCCTTTGGACACGATACGTTCCTGCGCCGTTATTTGCGGCTGAGGGGGGATTGAAGACAAGGCTGGTGCGGTGAATGCGGCAAAATCGGTGGGTGGAAGCAGACGTTCGAGGGTGCGGACAATTTGCGCAAAGGGTACGTCGCCATACACATAGAACACGGCATTTTGCGGATGATAGTAGCGATGGGTGAAACGCAGGGCATCGGCTGTGGTGTACTGACGCAATCGCTCGGCATTGCCCAAAATGTCGCGGCCCAAGGGCTGACCGGGGTACATGAGCGATTCGAACTCATCGAAGATGATTTCTGAGGGCGAATCCTTATAACTGTCGATTTCATCGCAGATTACCTCTACTTCCTTGTCGATTTCGGCTTGCGGAAAGGTGCTGTGAAACACAATGTCGGTGAGCAAGTCGGCTGCCCGTTTGAAATCGTCCTTAAGCACAGTGGCATAGTACACGGTTTCCTGCTTGGTAGTGTAGGCATTGAGGTCGCCACCTACGCGTTCCAGCCCGTTGACAATGTGACAGGCGCGACGATGGGTCGTGCCTTTGAACGATAAATGTTCGATGAAATGGGCCATTCCCGAATCGGCCTCGTCCTCGTGGCGTGTACCGGCCAGCACCACATAGCCGCAATAAAGCACGGGCGAGGCACTGGGTTCGTGAATGATGCGCAGTCCGCACGGAAGGGTGTGCGCATGATATAGGGGTTGATTGAATGATGCAGACATACAAATGTGATGAATTGGGCGGAAGCACACGGCTCATGAATGGGCTGTGTGCTGCCGGCTACTTGCGAAAGTATTTGCCGACGACGGGCAGGTTCGACAAGGGGAAGTCGTAGTGAATGGTATGAGCTATAAACAGCAAGATACAGCCGCTGTTGATGAGTAGACGCAGCCAAAGTTGCGGCACGAAGTGGGCCGTCAGCTGCATGATGCCGAAGAACAGCAGGGCAATGCACACATACACGCCAATGCTCACAAGGGGATAGCGTATGGGGTAATAATGCTGTCCTACGAAGTAGCTGAGCAGCATGGCGGTGGCGTAGCCGGCAAATCCGGCCCAGGCGCAAGCCATGTAACCATATTCGGGAATGAAAATGACATTGACTGCAATGAGTACGGCACAGCCGGCTCCCGAGAACCAGGCACCCCAGATGGTGCGGTCGGTGAGTTTATACCAGAATGAGAGGTTGAAGTAAATGCCCATCATGATTTCGGCTGCCATGACAATGGGCACTACTTTAAGCCCTGCCCAATAGGAGGGACCGATAATGTGTTTGAGCACGTCGATATAGCCCATCACCATGAGGAAGGCCAGCAGGGTGAAGATGATAAAGAACTTCATGGCCTTGGCGTAAGTGTCGCGGTTGTCGCGATCTTTTTGTTTACCAAACACAAAGGGTTCGTAGGCATAGCGGAAGGCCTGGGTAATCATGGCCATAATCATGGCTATTTTCACGCTGGCTCCGTAGATGCCGAGCTGCACCTTGCCTTCGTGTCCGGGAACAAGGCGGGGAAACAGCATTTTATCGGCGGTTTGGTTCAGAATGCCGGCAATACCCAGAATGAGAATGGGCCAGGCATAAGTGAGCATTTGGCGCGCCAGACGGCGGTCGAACGTCCAGCGGAAACCAGTGAGCTCGCGTTTGAAAAAGAGGGTGATGAGGGCGGTACAAACCAAGTTGATGGCAAAGGCATAGCCCACCCCGTAGGTGGGTGAATAAATGGCCGATACCCAACTGTCGGGTCCGAGTTGGGCATAAAGGGCGGGAAGCAGCAGGAAGTAAAGGAGGTTCAAACTGATGTTCAGCACAATGAACAGGAGTTTCAACGCGGCAAACTTGATGGGGCGGCGCTGATAGCGTAAGTAGGCAAAGGGTATGCACTGAAAAGCGTCGATGGCCACGCACACGGCCATCATGCCGAGAAACTCGGGGTGCGCGGCATAGTCGAGGGCGGCAGCTATGGGGTGCAAAAAGCCTAACACACCGCACACAAAGGCCAGCCCGACGGTGAGCACAAGCACGAGGGTGGTGCTGTAAACGCGCCGAGGGTCGGCTTCTTCTTTATTGACAAAACGGAAAAACGTGGTTTCCATGCCGAAGGTGAGCAGCACGAGCAGAAGGGCTACATAGCTGTAGACCTCGGTTATCACGCCATAGCCGCCCGAGGAGGCTGCGAGTTTGGCGGTGTAAAGGGGTACGAGCAGATAGTTGAGAAAACGACCCACGATGCTCGAAAGGCCGTAGATGGCGGTGTCTTTTACCAACGATTTTATGCCGCTGCCCTGAGGCGTGGCGGTGTTTGTTGCTGCCATGTGATTGGGGATAAGTGTTAAGTATGCGTTTCTTTATTGCAACAAAACCGGGGGCTGTAAGCACTGAGTGGTGCTGCCCCCGGCTTTTTGTATGCAAATGTTTGTTCTTTTCAGCACCTGCTTATTCCTGCGCATTGACCTGTTCGGCCACGGCGCAGAGTTCATTGTACCACGCCTCGCCGAAACGACGAATGAGGGGGTCTTTCAGGAACTGATAAATTTTAAGACCCAGGCGACGACCGTTTTCGACGGCAGGGCGGCAAATGTCCCAACGGTGGTATTGCAGCCCTACAAGTCCGCCTGCAAAGCGTTTTTCGCGAATGGGATAAAGCGCACAGGATATGGGTTTGCACCACTGGGTGCGACCTTCGCGAAAGGCCTTGTCGGTGGCGCAAAAGCAGCAACCTTCGGGGCTGTAGCAGGTGAACACGCAGTCCTTGCCGTTGACGATGCTAGTCACGAGGTCGCCTTCGCTATCGGTATAGGCCACGCCTTTGCTGTCGATGATGCTTTGGGCAGCAGCACTGAGATCGTGCCACACATCGTCGAGCACGTTTTCGAGTTCGCCCACTTCGTCGAGGGTAAGGGGGGCTCCGCTGTCGCCTTCAACGCAGCAAATGCCTTTGCAGGCATCAAGGTCGCAGCAAAAATGTTCGGTCAGAATTTCGGAGGTGAGAATTACGTCGCCTACTTGCAGTATCATAACTTCGAGGTGAAATATTTGGATATCAATAAAAATACAGAAAGGAAAAAACGAACTACCAGTTGATGGGCGAAATGCCATGCTGAATGAGGTAGTCGTTGCAAAGCGTGAAATGGTGATTGCCGAAAAATCCGTGATAAGCCGAAAGGGGCGAAGGGTGCGCCGAACAGAGCACAAGGTGGCGTGTACGGTCAATTTCCTTGCCTTTGCGTTGGGCGTAGTTGCCCCACAGAATGAACACCAGGTGCTGTCGTTCGGCATTGAGGTGGCGGATTACGGCATCGGTAAACTCCTCCCAGCCTTTGCCTTGGTGCGAAGCTGCCTGATGGGCGCGTACGGTAAGGGTGGCGTTGAGCAGCAGCACCCCCTGTTCGGCCCAGCGTCGCAAACTGCCGTTGGAGGGCATGGGGCGTCCGGTGTCGGCTTCAATTTCTTTGAAAATATTGACGAGCGAAGGGGGCATCTTCACCCCTTCCTTCACCGAAAAGCAAAGTCCTTCGGCCTGTCCGGGTCCGTGATAGGGGTCCTGCCCGATGAGCACAACCTTGGTTTGTTCAAACGGACAAAGGTTGAAGGCATTGAATATTTCGGGCCCGGGCGGATAGCAGGTGGTCTGCCGGTATTCGCTGCGCACGAAATCGGTGAGTTGCTGGAAGTAGGGAGCATCGAATTCGCTTTGAAGACGTTGCGCCCACGAGGATTCTATTTGAACTTGCATTGGCTGAAGCAAAAGAACGGTTTGACTGGCTAATCGAAAACTTTAAACGCATAGCCTTGCGACTGTAGCCACTCAATGGCGCGCGGCAGGGCGTAGAGCAACTTGTCGTGGCTTTTGAGCGAATCGTGAAAGGTGATGATACTGCCGTTTCGGGCGTACTTTCTGACGTTGAGCAACACGTCGCGTCCGTTCAGGTTTTTGGAATAGTCGCGCGTAACGAGGTCCCACATCACCACGCGGTAACGCTGTTTGACCATGACGTACTGTTCCCACTTCATCCATCCGTGTGGCGGACGGAAGAGGTCGGTTTTCAGGTAGACATTGGCCTTGTTGACATTTCGCACGTACGAGCTGATGCCATGGCGCAATCCGCCAATGTGGTTAAAGGTGTGGTTTCCCAGCCTGTGTCCGCGTGCCTTGACCATTTCGAACACTTCGGGATGTTTGCGAATGTTGTCGCCCACCATGAAAAAGGTGGCCTTGATGCCGTAATGATCGAGTACGTCGAGAACCCAAGGCGTTACCTCGGGTATAGGGCCGTCGTCAAAGGTCAGGTAAACGGCGCGTTCGTGCTTGTTCATCCGCCACAGCGCGTGGGGATACAACCAGCGCAGGAACCAGGCGGGCTGTTCGATTATCATGGGAATGGTGTGGTGGTAAAATCACAAAAAAGTGTGCCGATGCACTACGGCTTGCACACGCTCCAACCTTCGGAGGGGGAGCGTTGCAGGCTGTAAGGCATCGGCACTACTTGCTTATCGTTGCATTTGCTGCTGGTAAACGTGGAAACCGAGGGCAAAGGCATCGGACTTTGAAATTTCCTCAATGCGCTTTTGATAAATTCCGGCTTCCTTGTCGCCACTTTCGTTGAGCGTACGAACTACTTCGACCAAACTGGTTACCAAGAAGTAGCAGGTGCGCGAGTAAGTGTTGACACGTTCTGGACCGAGCGAGCTGATGTAATTGAGATACTGCATGTCGTAATTTGCCACTTTCTTGGCAACAGCAGCAGCTTCGGCCTTGTTACCGGCTTCGAGCCAGAGGGTGGCCAGTTGTGCATCATCGTCGGTGTAGGGCACGGTGCTTTCGGGCAACATTTCCTTGGCCTTGTTCAATATGTTGAGGGCACGCTTCTTGTCGCCTTTGCGCACAAGGTTGTCGGCCAGCATACTCATCATGCGGCGATGAGTACGACACATACGCACAACGGTTTCGTCGAGGTAAATGTCTTTCTGGTTCACCTTGCCGTAAGCAAAGCGGTTCATCATATTTTTATACATGAGGTCGGCATCGATTACGCCCATACCGCCATAGTTAAACGGTGTGATGCGGTAAGCCAAACCTTCGAGCACAAGGTAATTTTCGAGTCCGGCATAATTGTCGGCACCGAGGGTCACGCTCATGTACATGGGGCGTTTCCAGTTGGCGTGTGCCAGCATTTCGTAAATCATCACGTCCTGACGGTACAGACCGCCTCGCTTGTCGGCCATACGTTTGAGCGAGATAATCATTTTGTCGGGAATGCTGTCGGGGCCCATAGGCAGGAACATGCCACTGCGACGCACGGCTTCCTTGTCGATAGACACAACCATTGAGTCGGTAGGGAAATAACCGCCCTGATCTTTCTTCACGTAATGGTCGATGATGTACGACACTTCGTAAGGATCGACACCAGGGTTATTCTTCTTGATTTCATCGAGCATGGCCTTGCCTTCGGGACGTATGGGATAATACGTGTGCTTGCCATTGTCGACATAGAAGTAGCGGCTCCAGGTAATGGGGAGTGCGGGCGAATCGTAGGCCGGACGGCGCATCTGGTCGGTGTACCAGTCGGTTTGCAGGTACGAAAGGTTGCAGACGCGGGCATCGGTACGGTTACCCTCAACTTCCTGGTTGTACCACAGGGGGAAGGTGTCGTTGTCACCGTTGGTAAAGATGATGGGGTTGCCTTCCTCGGGCAGCGTGTTCAGGTAGTTAAGTCCGAAGTCGCGGCAAGCGTAACGGCCGGAACGGTCGTGGTCGTCCCACGTTTGGCTCACCATCTGCAACGGTACCAGAATGCCCAATACCGAGGCAACACCTGCGGCCAGTTTAGGCGACTTGATGACACGCTGCAAACCATCGGCCAGGGCTGCAACGCCCAAACCAATCCAAATGGCAAAGGCATAGAACGAACCGGCATAAGCGTAGTCGCGTTCACGCGGCTGGCTGGGGGTTTGGTTCAGGTAAAGCACAATGGCCAAACCGGTCATGAAGAAGAGGAAGAACACCACCCAGAACTGGCGTACACCGCGTTCGCTGCGGTAGGCCTGCCAGAACAGACCAATCAAACCGAGCAACAGGGGCAAACAGAAGAAGACGTTGTGTCCCTTGTTGTTCTTGAGCGTATCGGGCAGCAGGCTCTGGTCGCCATACAGGGCATTGTCGATGAAGGGGAAACCGGTAATCCAGTTACCATGTTCGAGTTCGCCCAAACCCTGCAGGTCGTTCTGACGGCCGGCAAAGTTCCACATGAAGTAACGCCAGTACATGAAGTTCACCTGATACGACAGGAAGAACTTGAGGTTATCGAGTTGCGAGGGCATTTGTCCCGGCACTTCGTAGCCTTCGGGGGTACTGAAGGTGACGTTGTTCATTGTAATGTCGCCCATCCACTGCTGGTACTGTGCCGTGTGATCGGCACTCCACATACGGGGGAAGAGCATGGTGAGTCCACCGGGGTATTTCACGCCGCTGGTTTCTTCTATTTCTTCGTATTGGTCGGCTTCGTCGGGCGATGCCTTTTCTTTGCGCTGGGTGCGCATGCTGTGTTCATACTTAATGGCACCGGCCATGTAAGCCTGTTCCTGCGAGCAGAAGGCTTCGCCCTTGAGCAAGGGGTATTTACCATACTGTTCACGACCCATGTACGAGCCGAGGGTAAAGATGTCCTCGGGTGAGTTTTGGTCCATGGGGGTGTTCTGCGTTGAGCGAATCACGATGACGGCATACGACGAGTAACCAATCATGAGCACCAGCATACAGAGCAGCGAAGTGTTCAGGAAGCGCTTGCGGAGCAGGTAGTTGCCTTCCTTATCCTTCAGGCGAAGCACGATGGCCAGGGCTACCAATACCACCAAACCGATGATAAAGGAGGTGAAACCGTGACCCATGAAGGGGATGCCCAGCAGGGCTACGCTCAGGCCGTAAAGCAGCGTGGTGAGCGAACGGTTGTGGCGAGTGGTGCTCCAAATGGCTGAAAGTACCACACCGATGAGCAGCAGAATGTAGAGAATCATACCCGTGTTAAAGGGCAGACCGAGGGTATTGACCATGAACCATTCAAACCAGCCGCCTACCTTGACTACGCCGGGCACTACACCGTAGAGCACAGCGGCAACGAGCAGCATGGAGATGGCCAAAGCCACGAGTGAACCTTTGAGGTTGGCCTGCGGATTGCGCTTGTAATAGTAAACGAGGGCAATGGCGGGCAAGCAAAGGAGGTTCAGGAGGTGAACACCGATGGAGAGGCCTGTGAGATAGAAAATCAGGATAATCCAACGGTCGGAATGGGGTTCGTCGGCGTGTTCTTCCCACTTGAGAATAAGCCAGAATACCAATGCGGTAAACATCGACGAATAGGCATAAACTTCGCCTTCGACGGCCGAATACCAGAAGGTGTCGCTCCAGGTATAGGCCAGGGCACCGGCCAAACCGCTACCCATGATGACGATGGTTTGGGCAAGGCTCACCTCGTTTTTACCATCGGTCAGAATCATGCGTGTAAGGTGGGTAATGGTCCAGAATAGGAACAGGATACACAGTGCCGAGAGCAGCGCCGACATAATGTTTACGCAAAATGCCACTTGCGCGGGGTCGTTAGTGAACTGTGTGAAGAAGTTGGCCGTGAGCATAAAGAACGGCGCACCGGGCGGGTGACCCACCTCGAGCTTGTAAGCCGTGGTGATGAACTCAGGGCAATCCCAAAAGCTGGCCGTGGGCTCCACCGTCATGCAGTAGGTGAATGCCGCAATGGCAAAGGTGAGCCAACCCAAAAGGTTGTTCACCAATTTGTACTGTTTCATGTGAGAATTACGCTGTTTGTTAGCTATGATTGAATTGTTTGTTAGCTGTGTTTGCTGCTTTGTCAGCCATGTTTGGCCGTTTTAGGCACGTTAACGCGCAAAAATAGCAATAATATTCCGTAATGTGCGGCTTTACGGGGATTTTAACGTCAAAATCAAAGAATCACCCTCGTTCCGTCTGTTGCCCAAAAGCCACCGGGAGGAAGGGACAGCGGCCTAAAAGAAGAGGTAGCAAATGCCGATAGCGGCCACGATGCCGGCAAAGTCGGCCAACAAGCCGCAGGCCACGGCATGGCGTGTGCGGCTGATGCCCACGGAACCGAAGTAAACGGCAAGGATGTAGAAGGTGGTGTCGGTGGAGCCTTGGAACACGCAGCTCAGGCGGCCCACAAACGAGTCGGCACCGTAGGTGGTCATGGCATCGACCATCATGCCGCGTGCGCCGCTGCCCGAAAGGGGCTTCATCAGGGCGGTTGGCAGGGCGCCGACCCACTGGCTGTCGAAACCGCAAAGGCGTACCAGCCACTCGATGCTGCCTATCACCCAATCCATGGCGCCCGAAGCGCGAAACACGCCGATGGCAACGAGCATGGCCACGAGATAGGGAATGATGCGCACGGCGGTTTCAAACCCTCCCTTAGCGCCTTCGATAAAGGCATCGTAGACGTTGACTTTGCGTCGCAGTCCGGCCACGATAAACAGCACCACGATGGTAAACAGCAGCACATTGGCTGTGGTGGTGCCCACAAGGTTCATCATAGGGCCGTCGAGCCGGCTGAAGCCCCACATCAGTGCTGCCACACCGACCGACATGGCGCCCAACGTGCCGAGCAGCACGGGCTGCAGCAGATTGATGCGCTGGTAAAGGCTGGTGGCTATCAGCCCGACGAGGGTCGAAAAGAAGGTGGCCAGGAGCAGGGGAATGAACACGTCGGTGGGTTGTGCGGCTCCGAGCTGTGCGCGATACACCATGATGCTCACGGGTATGATGGTGAGGCCCGAGGTGTTGAGCACCAGGAACATAATCATGGGGTTCGAAGCCGTGTCTTTGCGCGGATTGAGTTCCTGCAGGCGTTCCATGGCTTTCAGGCCGAGGGGGGTGGCGGCATTGTCGAGGCCGAGCATATTGGCCGAAAGGTTCATAAAGATGTTGCCAAACACGGGATGATTGCGTGGCACATCGGGAAACAGCTTACCGAACACGGGGCTGAGCAAACGGGCCAGGGCGTCGATAAGGCCTCCGCGCTCGCCGATTTTCATAATGCCGAGCCAAAGCGACAGCACGCCGGTGAGACCGAGGGATATTTCGAAGGCGGTTTTGGCGGTGTCGAAGGTGGAATTCATAATGGCGGGAAACACTTCCAAATCGCCAAAGCACACGAGCTTGACGGCGGCGATGACAAAGGCTATGAGGAAGAAGGCTACCCAAATATAATTCAATACCATAACATAGTTTGTGTTTACTTGCTTGACGGACAGAAATGACCTGCGCCGGACGTGAAAAACTTTTAAACCAAAAATCGGTTCTTTTCTGCTTTTTTCGCAACGGAGCGGCTTGTCGAAAAAATTTGCTCCGCGATTGTGCGATTTAGTTCCGAGCTTGTGCGAATTAGTTCCGAGCTTGTTGAAATTAGTTCCGAGCT
>ERZ894240.299-NODE-299-length-60584-cov-102.780799_pt1 | contig 60584 bp, 56 predicted proteins | sample MGYA00380298_ERZ894240 | MGnify/ENA primary metagenome ERZ894240 (study PRJEB32331, sample SAMN06328419) | human gut metagenome | biome: human gut microbiome; feature: stool | host: Homo sapiens | collected 2014-06-27 ... | reverse complement strand
TGAACTACTTTGTGAACTTTTATCCATGAAATATTTTTAATGCGTCAGCCCTGAATTGTGGGTAATGCTAAACTGTTGGTTTATAATGTAATAACATAGGTAGCTAACCGGAAAAACATAGGCAGTCAACGTAAACAAACACTGTTCTGAGCATCACTGTAAGGCGGGGATTCTCCCACCGGGATGGCGCAAACTACTGCTACTTGGCACATTCGACGTCTTTGTGATGAAGAAAAAAACGAAAAATGAGGGGTGTTGAAACAGTCGATTTATCTGCTAAAAGAAGTGTAATAAGCCTATTATTAGCGGTATAACTCTGTTTTACGTTGGTGTAGGCAATTTTACTTACACCTTTTTAAAATTTGCCTACACCATCGCTCATTGCCGATGAATAGGGCGATACAGAGCATGGGTGTAAGCGTGTAGGTAAAAGTGTGCATAAACTCTGGGTAGCGGTTGAATTCAATTTTTAAATGCGGCATCTGTTTTTTGAGTTTGTCAAAGAATGTATTGTACTTCCTTAAACAGATATCCGCGTACCTTTCCTGCCTGATCTTCAAGAATAAATCGCCCGTCCGGTTCTACGCATAACAGGCGTGCAAGGAATTCACCGTCTGCATCGGCATAGCGGTGGAAACCTTCCCGACGGAAAAGAGAGCGGGCATATCGTTCGGCAATACAGTTGGCGGCATCGCCCGAAGAGTCTGTTTGCAGAAGGATATAGTATTCTTTGAGTCGCCTCATGATGTTGGCGAGTATCAGATAGCGTTCATGTTCTTGTCCTGTGATCTGCTTTAGAGATACCGGGTTGGGGGCATTGCTCCGAAAAGTTTCCTGGTTTATGTTGACACCAATGCCGGAAATGCTGCGTCCGATGTGATGTCCGGAGAGGTCGTTTTCTATCAGTATGCCGCAAATCTTCTTTTCGTTCCAGTAGATGTCATTCGGCCATTTGATGGAAATGCCTTTTGTCCATTCGTCCAACTCTTCTTTAATGGAAAGGGAGACGATTTGAGAAAGGATGAACTGGCGACGGGCTTCAACGAAAGTGGGATAGAGCACGAAGCTGAATGTGATGTTCCGGCAATCTTCGGACTCCCAACTGTTGCCACGCTGCCCTTTACCGGCAGTCTGGCGCTCGGCTATGACCGTCGTGAACTCTCGGACAACGGATTGCTGTTCACCGCAAAGTTGAGTTAAATAGTTATTCGTAGAGTCTGTTTCCGGCAATATGATCAGTGGGACAGGAAACTCTGCGGGAGTAATCATCAAATTCGGTTCTTTCTTCATATCAGGGCAGGGCATCATATTCGGTACGCATTTTCTTGGTGAACTTCTTTAGTACTTCCTCATAAGCATGGTCGATGAGGCTCTTTATCAGTTTATCGTCCGCATCGCCATCAAGGAAGATCTGGTTCCAGTATTTCTTGTTAAAGTGGTAGGCGCCCTCAATAGCTGAGTAATGCTCACGCAATTCTATTGCATACTCCGGATCGCACTTCATACAGATTTTGTTAGAGCCTTCCAAGTCAATCAGTACAAACATCTTATCCATTACTTTCATCACAAGTGAATACTCGTCGAACGGAAGACATTCCGTTACGGCTTTCTTTGCGAGACAGTATTCGCGGGCGGTTTCTATATCCATACTTTCTGTTTTTAATTTCTATTAGTTTGCGGGTGTCCGGTTACGAAATTTGCTTGAATTTCACCAAATCCCATCCGCGGAACACCAGGGCGATTGCGATGATTTCCGTAGTACCTTTCTTTTCCTGTACTTTCGGACAGGCTACATATTGCGCCAACTGCATTCCTGCATCTTCCAGCAACTTCTCCACTTCTGCATCTTTGGCGTCGCGGGGGCAATACTTCACTTCAATGGCATAGCTGTACGGCATATCGGGCAGTTGCGGAAGGTTGGGTATCAGGTAGAAGTCGGAGAAGCCTTTGTTCATTTCGTATTCGGGCATTGTTATGTAGTAACTGTTCATGCCCATATAGCTGAGGAGAAAGCCCTTGACGTGCGCTTCACCTTCCATGAATTCGCGGATGGAACTTTGTTCCTTTAGCCGGGTGGCGATATATTGAAAGTAGCTTTCCCATTCACGGGAATAAGCCATGCCGTACATCAGTTGGTTCAGTTCGTCAACATCCAGGTCCATGTGTCCGGCGGTGCGGTATGCGTCTGCCAGATAGCCGTATAGTTGTTCGCGCACCACTTGGTTGGGGATTGTCAGTTGCAGCATCGGTCCGCGTGTACCCGCTATTGTCAGCATTCCGTAATAGAAGAGCAGACTCTTGAAATTATCCGTTTGCGCTATCTCCACGGCGGGGAAGGACTCTTTTATCCTGCCAACCGTTTCACCCTGTGTGATGATTTCTTGAATGATACTGGCATTTTTGCCGAAGTTTTTGTCTATAAGGATGAGGTGGCGCAGCTTGTTATAGTCAGTGCGGCAGTTAGTGTCGAGCATGTTTTCGGGTGGCAGTTGCGTGCTTAAATAACTGTTCACGAAGTAGAGAACCATATCTGAATTATACATCGGCAGTTCCTTTAGTGAACGACCTGAGAAACAGTAATTATCATACCACGGTTTCATCATGCTGATCAACTCATCAACGGGATGAATGATTTTTCCTTGCTGCCGGTAGTATTCCAGCAATTCCCGTACTTCGGCTTCGGTGAACCCGATCATGTTGTTGAATACCGGGTTGGTGCTTTGATTGCTGGCGATATTGAAGCCACTTATGAGATCGTCCATCGTTACAGGACTGACACCGGTGATGTACATACGTTCCACAACCCTGTCAGTATAGTCTTTGACGGTTTTGAGAAAGTTCCGCAGAAAACCGTCGCCATGGGTGAGGGCGCGATAACGGGTATTACCGTAGTTGGCCAGTACGTTGTTGGCAAAATTGTCGTATTCGTCGAGGATGAGGTACATCTTCAGGCCTTGTCTCCGCAATGACAGGCATATTGCGGTCAGCTTCTCAGAAGCCACTTCCTTTTGTTGTACCATTTCAAGGGTGTCCGGTGGCAGTAAATCTGCATATTTCAGACAAAAGTCCGTAAATATCATGTCGCAGTTACTGTTGAATGAGGCTTCCATTTTTTCCGGGTCGGAGACGATACTGGAGAAGCTCATCTTCAGCACAAGATACTTGTTGCGGTCCGGGGTAGGATGTTTTCCCACGTATAAGTTGCCAAACAGTTCATCGAACTGTTTTTCTGCCTTACAATCATAATAGCATTCCAGCATATTGAGGAAAAGACTCTTTCCGAAACGGCGGGGGCGGACGAAAAAGAAGAAACGGGCAGTCTGTTCTATCTGTCTGATATATTCCGTCTTATCGACATAATAATAGTTATTACGGATAATTGCTGGAAAGTCTGTCATCCCGTAAGGGATCAGCTTGGTGGAATTTGCCTGATTCATGATAGAGTTTTTTTAGAATATTTCTGAACGAAGATAGAGAGTTTTCCCGAAACGGACAAGAAGAATTACGAAAATGCTGTGTAAAAGCACTTTTCATGTTTGATTTAGAACATTGGCGGATAAAATGCATCTTTGATATGCTCTATTTTAAATGCATTAGCTTCACCGACAACGGTAATGATATCAAAGCGGACAGGGGCATCAATACTGAAATGTTTGATGTAAGCATCAGCGGCTACTACAATATGGCGTACTTTCTGCCAGTTAACGGCATCTTGCGGTTCGATGTATTCTGTATTGCTGCGGGTTTTTACCTCCACCACGATTAATTGTCCATCCTTGACTGCCACAATGTCCAGCTCAAGACGATTTTTCCGCCAATTACGGTGACAGATAGTGTATCCGTTACATTCCAGATACGCCACTGCGGTGTCTTCTCCGGCCTTTCCGAGAGCATTGTGTGCTGCCATACCTGTATTCGTCTTTATTTTTAGCTGTTTCTATGCAAAAATACGTTTTTTCTGCTTTGTATTTACAGAAGTAAAACTAATTTTGCAGGAAATATGAGAAAGAGAGATAAAACGTGTGTGAAAGCAACACCTGAAGAGCCCAAACGCGAACAGCGCATTGTTTGCCTGATGAGCGAGGAAGAGCTACGGATTGTAGACCGTTATCTGGAAAAATACAAGATAACGAATAAATCGCGGTGGCTGCGGGAGACTATTCTCATGTTTATCCATAAGAATATGGAAGAAGATTATCCGACCCTTTTCGGTGAGCATGATATGAGACGATAAAGAGAATTCTTTAATTCTAATTAAATTGAAGCGGATGGACGATAACTATTATATGAAACAGGCGTTGATTGAAGCACGTAAGGCTTCCGAAAGGGGAGAAGTGCCCGTTGGCGCAGTCGTTGTATGCAAAGACCGTATTATAGCTCGCGCCCATAACTTAACGGAAACTTTGACTGATGTGACTGCTCACGCTGAAATGCAGGCTATTACTGCCGCAGCCTCTACTCTTGGCGGAAAATATCTGAATGAATGCACTCTTTATGTTACAGTAGAGCCTTGTGTTATGTGTGCGGGGGCGATTGCCTGGGCTCAGATGGGAAGGCTTGTGTTTGGTGCCGGAGATGAGAAACGTGGATATCAGCGTTATGCATCTCAGGCTTTGCATCCTAAGACAGTAGTTTTACAAGGTGTTTTAGCTGAAGACTGTGCGGCATTGATGAAAGATTTCTTTGCGGCAAAACGGCGTTGAGGCTGATATAAAAGATGATTTATTTGTCCTTTATAGAGTTTTTGTTGAATTCTCAATTTGCTTTTGAATAGAACTAAGTACAAATCGTCAAAAAAAACATGAATTTATCAAAAGTATTATCTCTTTGTTCTGTAATTCATTGTTATATAGTATATTAAATTTTTAAGTGAAAAATACTATTATATGGAATAGTATTACTTTATTAATGTGTACTTTTGTGTTATTAATGGTTGGGTAATAAAAAGAGATTTTTCATTAAGTTAAAAGTAGATGAACTTTTTTTATTACTTTCTATTTTGTGCATTTTGAGGGTGTAAAATAGCTTTTATGTCATTTAATTATATAAATAATTTGCAATATGTATAAGTTGATGCAGAAGGAAAATAAGAGTAGGACTATTACAAACTCTTTTGTTCAGAAGAAGGAAAAACACCAATATGACAAGGGGAATCTCTTGGAAATTGTAATGGAAGGAAAAAAAATGCAGGGGACATTACTAAATCAACTGAATGCGATGCAAAGAGTGAAGATAGATGTAGCCTTAACTGAGACTGAGTCTCAGAAGGATGGAATTTGTAATTTTAGGAAAGCCAAACCGAGATGTATTACTACTAAAGTTGCTCCTTCTCCCGGAAGTCTTGCGATAGTTGCAGGTGGAGGGTTTTGGGGATACACAGAGGATGAGTCTATTACACCTACTCTAAATGTGACTAGAGATGCTAAGGATCATTTGTGGAGGGCTAAATTAGTTCAGTTGCTAGGGAATTATTCGCTTCAGGCAACGTTATTGCCTGGTGTGACAGAAGTTACAGGACCCGGTGGAAATACTAATGCTGCAAATTGGAGAGCTCAAGTAGATGATTTGGAAAACCTTGGGGATACACCGACTAATGCTTGGTATATGGTGAAAGCGGTAGAGGAGCATGAAAAGATCCATGCTAATAGTTTGCTGCCTGCATTAATAGATGTGAGTGATAAAATAGAAAAGAAATTTAATGGACTGAATGTGCCAATGGCTGCACAAAATAAACAAACTGCACTATCGCAAATAAAAGGGCAAGCAGCTTATGTTAATGCAGTTCAAGATGCAAGGGATTTATGGGATGCTAAATATGTTGAATACATAGATAGAGATCACATGAATAGAACACCGGATGCTGAACATAAAATAGTTGATCCCATGATTAAACGTATTAAGGGGATAGCCAAGGCTAGGCAATGGTAACTTTGACTGTTTCCTAAGTTTCATTATTGTACCGAAGACTTTGTGTCCGAAAAAGGTAGTGGTAGTAAAGATATACTTGCCGATGACTATACCGTACTTATGAAGGTTTATAATAAATGTCGTTGAATTCTAATATAGTTCCTCTTTTTGATCTGTATTTCGTGTTTTATCCGTATATTTGACTACTTAACGGATCCTTAAAATGCATTATGTAATGGAATATCATCGTATATCTTTTATTCACAACGATACAGAGTATTCATTTATCAAAGCTATGAATGACAGATTAGTGGGATATGCCTTAATGTCTGCTTGTCGACTGGAAGTTCAAATTTATATGAAGGAGCATAATCTGAGAGGCAAATACATTCTTACCGGCATGGCAAAAATCTGATTATTCTTTAATTTCTTCAAAATCCACGTATTCTCCTTCATCTTTAGAGAAAAGTTTCTTGTGTTTTCTATGGATATCATTTCCAGAGGAAGTTGTTTCTCCGTTGGATTGCGAAGAATTATTCTGCTGTTGATCACCCGAGAAAGAATAACCTCCACCGGATTGATAACTTCCTCCGCCATTCTGGTAAGTACCTGAAGAACTACGGCGTTTCCCCAGTCCGAAAACAGTTCGGAGAACGGTGCCGATGATGCTGAGTCCGATGACCAGAATAACAACTATAATGATAAATAAAAATCCTAAGATGTGAAACATGGGCTAATCGTTTTTATATATTGTTCGTCTTACGAACGATAGTACAACAACCGTGCCAGAAGATTTGTTTAGAGCTTCTTTCTCACAAACCAGCACAGAATGATGTACCAGCCAATGACAGCTGCAAGTCCTACAAAGATGAGCAAAGGAATGCTGACTATCAAAAACAAATAACGGATTTTATTTTCTTCCCAAGAGAAATTCTTCAGTTTGAAGGCAAACATTGGGAATTCAGATACCAGTAACAGAGAGAATAATACGATGCAAATCAACAAACCATACAGGACTACTCCACCTTGTATCAGCCAATCATGGTATTGTGCCGCAGCTGCTGCCCAAAATAAGGTATTGGCAGGAGTATTCAGGCCGATGAATGAGCTGGTCTGGCGTTCGTCAATATTAAATTTAGCCAAACGCAATGCTGAAAATACAGCGATGAGGAAAGCAAAATAGGGAACATATTCTTGAAAACTGCTCATCCAGTAGGGATAAGTAGTTTCGCGCAATAAAGAGAATACAATTACTGAGGGTACTACTCCGAAGCTGACGTCATCTGCCAAAGAGTCCAATTCTTTTCCAATAGGAGAAGGAGCATTCAGCAACCGCGCTGACATTCCGTCGAAGAAGTCAAAAACAGCGCTGATAATAATGAAGATAAGAGCCCATTCATACTTGAACTCGAAAGCCATAACACATGCAATACAGCCTGAGAACAGATTCAGACATGTCAATGTATTGGGGATATGGCGGGTAATACAGTTAGGCATTGTTTAGTTATTTTAGTTTGGCTATCACAGTCTGGTTTCCTGTAGTGGTTTGTCCCATCTTTACGAACACTTCTGTACCCAACGGGAGATATACATCTACACGGGAACCGAATTTGATAAAGCCCATGTGTTCATCGATATAACAGTCTTCGCCGGGTTCGGCATAGGTGACGATGCGTCGTGCCATCGCTCCGGCAATCTGACGTGCCATTACTTCTACACCTTCGGGAGTTTCAATTACCACTGTAGAACGTTCGTTGTCCGTACTGGCTTTCGGTAACCAGGCTTTCATGAACTTCCCGTTATGATGGGCTACCTTCTTCACGGTTCCGTCTACCGGATACCAGTTAGCGTGTACATTGATAACACTCATAAAGATGGAAATCATGAGCCGACGATCGTGGAAGTATTCATTCTCATCCACTTCTTCTATGACTACTATTCTACCATCGGCAGGTGCCACCACAATCTTCTCGGTGTCTTCCTGGCCAAACAGGCGGATAGGGCATCGGAAAAAATTCACCAGCATTCCATACAGGACAATACTTACCACAGCTACGATATAGAATGGCAATTTGCATTCTAATCCAAAGTAGAGAGCGGAATTAACAACCAGTAGCAACAATAAACTGCCGGCCAGTGTATGTGTCCCCTCACGGTGAATTCGTATCTTTTTTAGTTTTTTTAGTCGACTCATGTAAGTTGTTTTATTCTTCGAATAGAAATTATCGGCAAAAATAGGCTTATTTTGAAAATCTAACAAGCATTTGGGGCGAGAAATGCAGATGTTGATAACTTTTAGGGAAATATTTTTGTTAGGTCTTATATACGTTGTACTTTTATGCTCTCAATTGAAAGGAGATATTTATGCAGGATTTTGTTCATTTGCACGTTCATACCCAGTACTCCCTCCTCGATGGTCAGGCCAGCGTAAGCGCGTTGGTGGACAAGGCTATGAAGGATGGAATGAAAGGGATAGCCGTGACTGACCACGGTAATATGTTCGGCATTAAAGAGTTCACAAATTACGTTAACAAGAAGAATGGCGGGCCGAAGGGAGAGATTAAAGATCTCAAAAAGCGGATAGCCGGTATTGAAAGTGGTGAGATAGCTTGCGAAGACAAAGACGCGGAACTTGCTGATTGTCGTGCGAAGCTTGCGGAAGCGGAAAATAAATTGTTCAAGCCGATAATCGGTTGTGAGATGTATGTGGCACGCCGCACCATGGATAAGAAAGAAGGTAAACCCGACCAGAGCGGTTGGCACTTGATTGTGTTGGCTAAGAATGAGAAAGGATACCATAATCTGATAAAATTGGTATCCAGAGCCTGGACAAAAGGATATTATATGCGTCCGCGTACAGACCGTAACGAACTGGAAAAGTATCATGAAGGATTGATCGTCTGTTCAGCTTGTATTGGTGGTGAGGTGCCTAAAAAGATACTTAACGACCAATTGGAAGATGCGGAAGAAGCCGTGCGTTGGTACAAAAATCTTTTTGGTGAAGATTATTATCTGGAGTTGCAACGTCATAAGGCAACCGTGCCCCGTGCCAATCACGAAGCTTATCCGCTACAGCAGAGGGCGAATGCCAAGCTGATAGAGTTTGCCAAAAAATACAATATCAAACTTATTTGCTCCAACGACGTTCATTTTGTAAACGAGGAACATGCTGAGGCACACGATCGTTTGATTTGTCTGAGTACGGGTAAAGATCTGGATGACCCTAAACGCATGCTTTATACCAAACAGGAGTGGATGAAGACAAAAGCTGAAATGAATGAATTATTTGCAGACATTCCCGAGGCTTTGTCCAATACGCTGGAAATCCTAAATAAGGTAGAATATTATTCAATCGATCATGCGCCTATCATGCCGACTTTTGCTATTCCTGAAGATTTCGGAACAGAAGAAGGGTATCGGCAAAAATATACTGAGAAGGATTTGTTTGATGAGTTCACTCAGGACGAAAATGGCAATGTGGTATTAAGTGAGGAGGATGCTAAGGCGAAAATCAAACGTTTAGGCGGATATGAAAAATTATATCGTATTAAACTAGAGGCAGACTATCTTGCCAAACTAACTTTTGACGGTGCTAAAGTCTTTTATGGTGACCCTTTGTCTGAAGAAGTAATGGAGCGATTGAAGTTTGAACTTCACATTATGAAGACAATGGGTTTCCCGGGATACTTCCTTATTGTACAGGACTTTATTGCTGCCGGGCGTAATATGGGTGTCTCGGTAGGTCCGGGACGTGGGTCAGCGGCCGGTTCGGCAGTAGCGTATTGCTTGCAGATTACAAAAATCGACCCCATTAAATATGACTTGCTGTTTGAGCGTTTCCTGAACCCCGACCGTATCTCCTTGCCTGATATCGATATCGACTTTGATGATGACGGACGTGGTGAAGTGCTTCGCTGGGTGACACAAAAGTACGGTCAGGAAAAAGTGGCGCATATTATCACATATGGTACGATGGCCACCAAACTTGCTATCAAGGACGTGGCCCGTGTGCAGAAACTTCCTCTGTCGGAGTCTGACCGTTTGGCCAAATTGGTTCCCGATAAGATACCTGATAAAAAGCTGAACCTGCGGAACGCTATTGATTATGTTCCTGAATTGCAGGCGGCTGAGGCTTCTCCCGATCCTTTGGTGCGTGATACGCTGAAATATGCCAAAATGCTGGAAGGTAACGTACGCGGTACGGGTGTGCATGCCTGCGGTACGATTATTTGTCGTGACGACATTACCGACTGGGTGCCTGTAAGTACGGCCGATGATAAAGAAACGGGTGAAAAGATGCTCGTTACTCAATATGAAGGTTCGGTAATTGAAGATACAGGCTTGATCAAGATGGACTTTCTGGGATTGAAAACATTGTCAATCATCAAGGAAGCCGTAGAGAATATTCGCCTGCACCGCAAGCTGGAGTTGAATATAGATAAAGTGCCTATTGACGATCCTGCTACTTATAAACTATATAGTGATGGACGTACGATTGGTACATTCCAGTTTGAGTCTGCCGGTATGCAGAAATATCTGCGTGAGTTGCAACCTTCTACTTTTGAAGACTTGATTGCAATGAATGCTCTCTATCGTCCGGGACCTATGGATTACATCCCGGATTTTATCGACCGTAAGCATGGGCGGAAACCGATTGAGTACGATATTCCTGTCATGGAGAAATACTTGAAGGATACGTATGGTATTACGGTATATCAGGAACAGGTGATGCTTTTGTCCCGTCTGTTGGCTGACTTCACTCGTGGTGAGTCCGATGCCTTGCGTAAAGCGATGGGTAAAAAGCTACGTGACAAACTGGATCACATGAAACCTAAGTTCGTTGAAGGCGGACGCAAGAACGGACATGATCCGAAAGTACTTGAAAAGATTTGGGGAGACTGGGAAAAGTTTGCATCCTATGCTTTTAACAAGTCTCATGCTACTTGCTATTCATGGGTAGCTTATCAGACGGCTTATCTGAAAGCTAATTACCCTGCCGAGTATATGGCAGCCGTAATGAGTCGAAGTTTGTCGAACATTACCGATATCACTAAGCTGATGGACGAATGTAAGGCTATGGGCATCAAAGTTCTTGGTCCGGATGTGAATGAGAGTAACTTGAAGTTCACCGTTAACCCGGAAGGAAATATACGTTTTGGCCTCGGTGCAGTGAAAGGTGTGGGCGAAGGTGCCGTGCTGAATATCATGGAAGAACGTGAGAAGAATGGTCCTTTCAAAGGTATATTCGACTTTGTGCAACGCGTCAATCTGACAGCTTGTAATAAGAAGAATCTGGAATGTCTGGCTCTGGCAGGAGGTTTCGATGAATTTCCGGAGTTGAAGCGCGAGCAATATTTTGCCGTGAACTCTAAGAATGAAGTTTTCTTGGAAACTTTGGTACGCTATGGTAACCGTTATCAGGCAGATCAGGCGGCTGCCGCCAACTCTTTGTTCGGTGGTGAGAATGTAGTTGACATAGCTACTCCTGAAATTCCTGAAGCTGAACGCTGGAGTGATCTGGATCGTCTGAACAGGGAACGTGATCTGGTGGGTATCTATCTTTCCGCTCATCCGCTGGATGAATATTCGGTTGTGTTGCAACATGTTTGCAATACGCGTATGGCTGAACTGGAAGACAAAGCGGCGCTTGCCGGTCGTGAAATAACGATGGGAGGAATTGTGACTTCCGTACGCCGGGGTATCAGTAAGAATGGTAATCCTTACGGCATTGCCAAGATTGAAGACTATTCCGGTTCGGCGGAACTTCCTTTCTTTGGTAATGACTGGGTAACCTATCAGGGGTATCTGGGTGAACGTACTTTCCTCTTTATAAAAGCGCGTTGCCAGCCTAAACAGTGGCGGCAGGATGAACTGGAAGTAAAGATTACCTCTATGGAATTGTTGCCGGATGTAAAGGAAAAGTTGATTTCCAAAATCACCATTCTGATACCGCTTTCCGTGCTGAACCAGGCTTTGGTTACAGAGCTTGCGGCGCTAATGAAAGGGAATCCCGGAACGACGGAACTTTATTTCAAAGTGAGTGATCCTGATAGTAAGACAGTGGTAGATATGATTTCCCGTCCAGTGAAACTTTCCGTAGGACGTGAGTTAATCTCTTATTTAAATGATCGTCCGGAACTGGAATTCCGGATAAATTAGTATCTTTGAACCGTCAACGGGATACCACAAAATGATGCCGGCTTGATACTTAATAATTAATACTTAATATTTAAAGAAATGGCTTTAGAAATTACAGACAGCAACTATAAGGAGATCCTTGCAGAGGGTAAGCCTGTAGTGATTGACTTTTGGGCCCCTTGGTGTGGTCCTTGTAAAATGGTAGGTCCTATCATTGAAGAATTGGCAGAGATGTACGAAGGACAGGTTCTCATCGGTAAGTGCGATGTAGACGAAAATGGCGATGTAGCTGCTGAATACGGTATTCGTAACATCCCTACTGTACTATTCTTCAAAAACGGTGAGTTGGTTGACAAACAGGTAGGTTCTGCTTCCAAATCAGCTTTTGATGATAAGATAAAAAAAATGCTCCTCTAAGGAGCATACTATAAATAAGGTATTAACCCTTAAAAAAACTAACTATTATGGGACTGGAAGACGATTTCTTAAAGGATGATCTCGATGACGAAAAAACCATCGAATACATCAAGAATTATTTGCCGCAGGAGTTAAAAGAGAAGTTCTCTGACGACGAATTCTATTATTTCCTCGATTTGATTGACGAGTATTATTCTGAAAGCGGCATTCTGGATGTAGAGCCGGACGAAGAAGGATGTGTCGAAGTGGATCTGGGGCAAATCGTGGATTACATCATCAAGGAAGCCCACAAAGACGAGATGGGTGACTATGATCCGGAAGAAATCCTGTTCGTGGTTCAAGGTGAACTGGAATATACGGAGTCATTGGATGATGATGAAGAATAGAAAGGTTCAGTTAAGTAAAAAAGGAGTCCGGACAGTTTGTTCGGACTTTTTTTGTGGAATTATTCCACACTTGTAGAGCAGGTTCTACACTCTTCATTATTCTTGTTAAGTCATTTAATGCGTTGGCTATGAATAATAAAGGTACAACCATCGAACTTTGGCACGCCAGTTGTGTTTTTTACTTATAGGGTTTTTAACATTAACATAAACAGAGAGCTTATGAAATCGTTTTTTAAGAAGAGAGAAATCAGAATAACGAAAAGGCAGGCAGTGATTGCCGCAATAGCTATAGTGGTGTTGGCAGCAATTTATTGGTTCGTTACCCACCGTCCGGCACCTGCACCGGATCTTCCGGTGGTAGCCGTGGAACCGGTGATACAGGATGACGTTGAAATCTATGGTGAATATGTAGGACGTGTCCGTGCCCAGCAGTTTGTAGAAGTCCGCGCCCGTGTAGAAGGGTATCTGGAAAATATGCTTTTTGAAGAGGGTACCTATGTGACGAAGAATCAGGTATTGTTTGTAATCAACCGCGACCAGTATGCCGCGAAGGCAGACAAGGCGCGTGCACAGCTAAAAAAGGATGAGGCGCAGGTACGCAAGGCGCAGAATGACTTGGAGCGTATCCGTCCTTTATATGAGCAGAATGCTGCCAGTAGATTGGATTTGGATAATGCAGTGGCTGCCTATGAAACGGCTGAAGCAAGTGTTGCTATGAGTCAGGCTGATCTGGATCAGGCCGAGTTGGAATTGGGATATACCATTGTCCGCTCACCTCTTGCAGGGCATATCAGTGAACGATATGTAGACCTTGGTACACTGGTAGGCACGGGTGGTAAGTCGTTGCTTGCTACCATTGTGAAGAGTGATACAGTACTGGTAGACTTCAGTATGACGGCATTGGATTACCTGAAAACCAAAGAGCGCAATGTGAATCTAGGGCAGAAAGATTCTACCCGTTCCTGGCAGCCCAATATTTCTATAACACTGGCAGATAACACTGTTTATCCCTTCAAAGGTTTGGTGGACTTTGCTGAGCCGCAGGTTGACCCGCGTACCGGTACATTCTCTGTTCGTGCCGAAATGCCCAATCCGAAACATGTATTACTTCCGGGACAGTTCACTAAAGTGAAGCTCTTGCTGGATGTACGGGAGAATGCGACAGTAGTTCCCCTGAAATCCGTTATCATCGAAAAAGGTGGTGCTTATGTGTTTGTAATGCGTCGTGATTCTACTGTAGAACGTCGTTTTATAGAACTAGGACCTGAATTCCAGAACCAGGTAGTAGTGGAGAGAGGTCTGGTGCCGGGTGAAACAATAGTGGTGGAAGGATATCACAAACTAAGCCCGGGTATAAAAGTTAAGGTAAACAATGCCCTGTTGAAGAAAGAAGACGAAGATCAAAGTCAGACACCGGATTCGGCTAAGACTGAAAAGTAATTGACGAACATAAAACAGACGCATATGAAAGTAAGTTTCTTTATAGACAGACCGGTATTCTCGGCTGTCATCTCCATACTGATTGTCATTGTGGGTATCATCGGGTTGTCGATGCTCCCCATTGACCAATATCCTCAGATTACGCCACCGGTGGTGAAGATTAGTGCTTCATATCCCGGTGCCAGCGCACTGACAGTATCACAGGCGGTAGCTACACCTATCGAACAAGAATTGAATGGAACACCGGGAATGCTCTACATGGAGTCCAACAGTTCCAATTCCGGTGGCTTTTCCGCTACAGTGACATTTGATATTTCTGCCGACCCCGATTTGGCGGCAGTAGAAATACAGAACCGTTTGAAACTGGCCGAGTCCCGTCTTCCGGCAGAAGTGGTACAGAACGGTATATCCGTAGAAAAACAGGCAGCCAGCCAGTTAATGACTATCTGTCTGATGTCTTCCGACCCGAAGTTTGATGAAATCTATTTGAGTAACTTCGCTACACTGAACGTACTTGATTTGCTTCGTCGTATTCCAGGTGTAGGGCGTGTCTCCAATATTGGTAGCCGCTACTATGCAATGCAGATTTGGGTGCAACCGGACAAATTGGCAAACTTCGGACTGACCGTAGCCGATTTGCAGAATGCTCTGAAAGATCAGAACCGTGAGTCCGCCGCCGGTGTGCTGGGGCAACAACCTGTACAAGGATTGGATATTACCATTCCCATTACGACCCAGGGGCGTCTTTCTACTGTAGGGCAGTTTGAAGAAATCGTAGTTCGTGCGAATGCGGATGGTTCCATTGTCCGTTTGCGCGACGTGGCACGCATCTCGCTGGAGGCGTCTTCATACAATACGGAGAGTAGTATAAACGGTGAAAATGCAGCGGTGCTGGGCATTTATATGCTTCCGGGCGCCAATGCTATGGAAGTGGCGGAGAATGTGAAGAAGGCGATGAATGAAATCAGCAGTAACTTCCCTGACGGATTGAGCTACGAGATTCCGTTTGATATGACGACATACATTTCGGAGTCCATTCACGAAGTATATAAGACTTTGTTTGAAGCATTGATACTGGTAATTATTGTGGTATTCCTGTCACTGCAAAGCTGGCGTGCCACACTTATTCCGATTGTGGCAGTACCTATCTCCCTGATTGGTACGTTCGGTTTCATGCTGATATTCGGTTTTTCGCTCAATATCCTTACATTGCTTGGATTGGTACTTGCTATCGGTATTGTGGTGGACGATGCTATTGTGGTTGTGGAGAATGTAGAGCGCATTATGCACGAAGAGAAACTGCCACCTTACGAAGCTACGAAAAAAGCGATGGAGGGATTGACGGGTGCAATTATTGCGACGTCTCTGGTATTGGCGGCTGTGTTTGTACCGGTTAGTTTCTTGGGTGGTATCACAGGGCAGCTTTATCGTCAATTCACGGTGACAATTGTGGTTTCCGTATTACTTTCTACGGTGGTTGCATTGACTTTGAGCCCGGTGATGTGTTCGTTGATATTGAAACCGGAATCGCATAAGCGAAAGAATATCGTATTCCGTTATATCAACTATGCGCTGAATATGGGCAATCGTAAATATGTCCGTCAGATTTCACGAGTGATAGGGAATCCTCGCAGAGTATTGGCTGCATTTGGTGTGGTACTGGTAGCCATCTTATTGATAAACCGCCTGATACCGACCAGTTTCTTACCCGTGGAAGATCAGGGTTACTTCAAAGTGGAACTGGAATTGCCTGAAGGTGCGACACTGGAGCGTACACGTACCGTGTCAGAGCGTGCGGTGGAGTATCTGATGCTGAACCCGGCTGTAGAGTATGTACAGAGCGTAGTGGGTAGCAGTCCTCGTGTAGGCAGCAGCCAGGCACGTAGCGAACTGACGGTTATTATGAAGCCGTGGGGTGCGCGTGACGGACAAACCATTGACGAGGTGATGGCACAAGTGAAAAAGGATTTGCAGGAATATCCCGAGTGTAAAGTATATCTTTCCACACCACCGGTTATCCCGGGATTGGGAAGTTCGGGTGGTTTCGAAATGCAGCTTGAGGCACGTGGAGATGCCACATTCGATAATCTGGTGCAAGCTACGGATACATTGATGTATTATGCATCGCAGCGTAAGGAGTTATCCGGACTGTCATCATCTTTACAGGCGGATATTCCGCAACTCTATTTCGACGTGGATCGTGATAAGGTAAAACTGGCGGGAGTGCCGTTGGCAGATGTCTTTTCAACCATGAAGGCTTATACCGGTTCGGTATATGTGAACGACTTCAATATGTTCAATCGTATCTACCGTGTATACATTCAGGCTGAAGCGCCTTATCGGGAACACAAAGAAAATATCAACCTGTTTTTTGTACGTGGGGCGGATAATGTAATGATACCGTTGACTTCTCTCGGAACCACTTCCTATACCACGGGACCGGGTAGCATCAAACGTTTCAATATGTTCAACAGTGCCGTAATTCGTGGCGGAGCAGCGGATGGTTACAGTTCCGGTCAGGCCATGGAAATCATTGAGCAGATAGCTCGCGAACACTTGCCGGAAAATATAGGTGTGGAATGGAGTGGACTTTCTTATCAGGAGAAACAGGCCGGAGGACAGACAGCAATGGTATTGGCATTGGTATTCCTGTTCGTATTCCTCTTCCTGGCAGCACTTTACGAAAGCTGGACAGTGCCCATTGCGGTGTTGCTTTCATTGCCTATTGCCGCGTTGGGAGCCTACCTCGGAGTGTGGTTGTGTGGATTGGAGAACGATGTCTATTTCCAGATCGGATTGGTAATGCTGGTTGGTCTGGCGGCGAAGAACGCGATTCTGATTGTAGAATTCGCCAAAGAACAAGTAGACCGTGGAGCGAATGTGGTTAAGGCGGCTTTACATGCATCACAGCTGCGCTTCCGTCCTATCCTGATGACGTCATTGGCATTTATTCTCGGTATGTTGCCGATGGTTATTGCCAGCGGACCGGGTTCGGCAAGCCGTCAGGCTATTGGTACCGGTGTATTCTTTGGAATGATTTTAGCTGTGACGTTAGGCATTCTTTTGGTACCGTTCTTCTTTGTACTGATTTATAAGGCGAAGGCAAAAGCGAAGAGTACGAATATTAAGAAAGTTACGAAGCGATTTAAACGATAAGTTATGAAAAGAAAATATACAATATATTACATGATGGCGTTGGTGCTGTTGTTCAGTTCATGCCAGTTGGGTAAACATTATGTACGTCCGGAACTGAACCTGCCTGGGCAGCTTGACTCAACGGAACAGGACACGCTCTCTATTGCCGACCGGCAATGGTGGGAACTCTACACCGATACTACGTTGCAAGCGCTCATAGAGCGGACGCTCGAATATAATAAGGATATGAAGATAGCTGCCGCGCGAGTGAAGGAGCTGGCAGCAATGAAACGCATAGATTTTGCTAATCTTTTCCCGCAGGTTAGTGGAAAGTTGTATGCAGACAAGGAAGCGGAGAACTATGGCGGGGACAATTATGATTCGGACCGTAGCTATGAAGCAAAGGCAATCGTTTCATGGGAAGTGGACCTTTGGGGAAACTTGCGTTGGGCGAAAGATAAGAGTATGGCGGATTTTCTGGGTTCGATAGAAGCGCAACGGGCACTGAAAATGAGCCTGGTGGCAGAAGTGGCTCAGGCGTACTTTGAACTGGTGGCTTTGGATAATGAACTGGCTATTGTTCGTCAGACACTGAATGCCCGTAAAGAAGGTGTGCGGTTAGCAAAGCTTCGTTTTGAAGGCGGACTTACCTCGGAAACCTCTTATCAACAGGCACAGGTGGAGTTTGCACGTACTGCAACGCTGGTACCGGATCTGGAGCGAAAGATTTCCATTAAGGAGAATGACATTGCTTTCCTGGCAGGTGAATATCCGCGGAAGATAGAACGTTCGGTGTTGCCCGAAGAGGTGAAATTGCCGGAAAATCTTCCTGTAGGACTTCCGTCCACATTGCTGGAACGCCGTCCGGATGTACGTCAGGCGGAACAGAAATTGATTGCGGCAAATGCGACAGTAGGCCTTGCGTATACTAATATGTTTCCCCGTCTGGCTCTGACGGCACATTATGGTTTGGAGAGTGCTGAATTCTCTGATTTCCTGAAATCACCCTATCATTTTCTGAGTGGTTCCTTGTTAACACCGTTGTTTGCGATGGGTAAAAACCGGGCGATGCTGAAAGCTAAGAAAGCTGCGTACGAACAGGAGGTTTACTCTTACGAGAAATCAGTGCTGACGGCTTTCAAGGATGCGCGGAATGCAATTGTAGATTTCAATAAGATAAAGGATATTTATGAGTCGCGCCTGCAACTGGAACAAGCCGCGCAAACCAATGTGGAGTTGGCTCAGTTGCAGTATATCAATGGCGTAATCGGATATCTGGACGTGCTGGATGCGCAACGTGGATATTTCGACGCGCAAATCGGATTGAGCAATGCGATACGGGATAAGCAGATCACACTGGTGCGGCTGTATAAGGCACTTGGCGGGGGATGGCGGTAGCTGCCTGTGCGGACACCCTGCACAGGTCTATGCGGACACCCTGCATAGGTCTATGCGGACACCCTGCATAGGTCTATGCGGGCACCCTGCATAGGTCTATGCGGGCACCCTGCATAGTACGGCATCATCCCCTTGGCGTGTTCAGGAAGAAGAATACGGACATTGCGATGAGGATCACTCCCAGTACGCCATAGAATAACCGGGCACGCTGCCGTCCTACACTCTTTACGGCGAACTGTGTGTTGCGGGCAGTGAAAAACCACTCCCAGTCAAACACAGCCGCCAGTAATGAGATGCTGCCGGCTACCGCGAATATACCTTGTATGATGTATTGGCTCATAGTGATATTAATCCGGATTTTCCATTGTCAACCTGCGCGAACCGTCTTCCTGTTCCTCAATAGTCACTTTTATGGTATTGCCCGGTAGCAGTTCCTCCACCAGTTCCGGCCATTCGATGAAACAGAGCGCGCCACTGTAGAAGTAATCTTCGTATCCCATATCATATACTTCTTCCAGCTTCTTGATCCGGTAGAAGTCGAAATGATAGATCAATTCTCCCGCTATGTCCGAACGATACTCATTGATAACGGCAAAGGTGGGTGACGTAACGACATCTTCAACGCCCAACTCCTGGCAAAGTGCCTTGATAAAAGTAGTTTTACCGGCTCCCATTTTTCCATAGAGAGCGAAAACTGTATTGTCCCCCATAGCAGCGATAAACTCGCGGGCGGCTTCATGGATATGGTCCAGAGATTGAATTTTAATTTCCATACTATATTTAATTATGATTTTACTTTCAGTTTCGTCCACTTAGTGTGATAAGTGGGATAATCATCTCTTCCATCGAAATGCCTCCATGCTGGAAGGTATCGGTGTAGTAGCTGACGTAATGGTTGTAATTATTAGGATAGGCAAAGAAATCCCGACCTGTGGCGAAGATATAGCGTGTACTCACGTTGGGTGAGGGGAGGTGTATCTCAGAAGGGCGGGTGATTTCAAACACCTGTTTGGGATTGTATGCCATGTTGCGTGACAGTTTATATCGCAGGTTGGCATTGATTTCTTTACTGTTGCTTTGCACTTTTATCGGGTTGTCTACGCGAATGCTACCGTGATCGGTGGTGATGATAACCCGGTACTGACGACTGGCAAGCGCTTTCAGCAAGTCACTCAGTGGTGAGTGGCGAAACCAGGAAAGGGTGATACTACGGTAGGCTGCCTCGGTAGAGGCGAGTTCGCGTATCATTTTGCTTTCCGTTCGGCTGTGGCTCAACATGTCGATAAAATTGAATACGGCAACATTGAGGTCATTCTGTGCTAAGGCGGGAAGTTGTGCCAGCAGACGTTCTGCACCGGAAGCATCATTAATTTTATGGTAAGAGAAGGTGTCACTGCGGCGATAACGTTCGATAATGGTACGTATCAGTGGGGCTTCATTCAGGTTTTTGTTTTCTTCTTCGTCCTCATCTATCCATAATTCGGGAAAAAGCTTGGCTATCTGGTCAGGCATCAGTCCGGAAAAGATGGCATTGCGGGCATATTGCGTGGCGGTGGGCAGAATACTGAAATAGAGTTGTTCTTCAATGTTGAATAAGCCGGATAGCTCATTGGCAAGAACGCGCCATTGGTCGTACCGGAAATTATCAAGTACAATAAAGAAAATCTTTTTCCCTTTGTCCAGCAGAGGGAAAAGGATGCGTTTGAAAAGATCCGGGCTCATCAGAGGGCGGTCGGTGTTTTCCGAAGAGGGCTTGCGTGTGTTAGTTGCCCCTTTCTCGTCTGATACCCAGTTGGCATAGTTTTTCTTTATGAATTTGGCAAAGGCAGAATTGGCTTCTGCTTTCTGCATGGCAAGCATCTCGCTCATGGGACTGTCTGTAGCTTCCAATTCCAGTTCCCAGTATACCAGGCGGCGATACAATTCCATCCAGTCTGTTGCTGTCAGCGAGTCATTGATTTGCATGCCTATCTTACCGAAATTTTGTTGATAACCGGTTTGTGCGGCTTCGCTGACTATATCCCGACGATGCAGATTCTTCTTTAGCGACAACAATATCTGGTTAGGATTGACGGGTTTGATCAGGTAATCCGCAATTTTTTGTCCGATAGCCATATCCATGATGTTCTCTTCTTCACTCTTGGTGATCATGACAACGGGGACGGTGGGGCAGATTTCTTTTATTAATGCCAGAGTTTGCAGACCACTCAGTCCGGGCATGTTTTCGTCCAGAAAGATTAGGTCGTAGGTTGTAGCGCGGCAGCGGTCGAGTGCATCCTGTCCGTTGGTTACGGTATCTACTTCGTAGCCTTTGCCTTCCAAAAACAGGATGTGCGGTCGCAACAAACTGATTTCATCGTCCACCCAAAGTAATCTATCTCTCTTCATATTTATAAGTTTTTAGCTACAAGCTACAAGCTACGAGTATAGCGCGGCAACTTGTAGCTCGTAACTCGTCACTGTTTCACTCGCCAAAGATAACACCATTTTCCGGGTCGTCCTCTTCCGCAGGCAGATTTTCTTCTCTCTGTCGTTCTTCTTCCTCTGTCGGCAGGTTCAGCAGAGGTTCATCCAGTGTATAGCCTTTTAGTTCCGGTTCCGGTATGGAAGAGAAATGTGTACGGTAGAAGGCATCATAATCATCGAAACTATATTGTTTGATTAATTGCGCATAGTTGGTCTCCGAGATGAGTATAGCACGCATACCACTGAGCCGTGCCGCCATTTCGGGATTTGCATAAAGTCGGTGGAAATACTGCTGTGTTTCATCGTAATTGTTGAACGGACGAATTTGCAACATACCGATACCCCGTTCGTGAGCAAATGCAAGGTCGAAGTTCTTAACCAGGAAAGTGGAGAAATTATAGCGTGCCACTTCAAACAGAAGCATATTCTCGTTTACTTTTCCTTCTTCATAAGCAAGGATAAAGAGGAACGGTACATTGCGCTCTGTGCTGAAAGCACTGTCTGGTGGGAGAATAGCGGCACTGCTCAAACTGTCACCCAGTAGATTGCCTGCTTCGGCCAGTTCGGCATTCCGGCGTTGCCAGATAGAACCGAATGTATGGCTGTCACTGGCCAGCAGACGCCCTTCCTGTACGCCTTTCAGTATATGGGCGGCCAGATCGGTGATTTCATTCTGCGGATATTGTTGTACAAGTTCTTTCAGAGTGGCAAGGAACCGTTCAGTTTCTCCTCCTTGCAGTCGGGTGACGGCTTCGAGGAACATAAACTTCGGGCGGTGTTGCCCTAATGGATATATTTCGGAAGAAAGATGTTCGGCAGCCCGCACGGTGGCTGTGTCGCCCATCTGGAAATGCTCATAAGCACGGACATAGAGTGAATCTTCGCGTTGTTTACCATGTACGGCATTCTCTGCGAAATCCGGGTCAGCCAGTGTCTTGGCATAACGGCTTTCGGGGAATCGGGCGATAAGTTCGGCTTTATATTTTTCAGCGGAACTGCCTTTTTTCTCATAATATCCTATAGCCAATTCCGTCAGGAATAACTGATAATAGGCTTCATCAGCTTGCGCGAAGTCCGGGAACTGCCGGATGAGCCTTTCGAACATGGCTTCTGCCCGTCGGAAATCGTGCATACGATCCTTGAAAACCATTCCGGCACCGTATAAAGCTTCCGATAGCAATGCGTTGGATGCCTGCATAGCCTCTTCTGTCAATGGGATCTGTGCCAGATAGTATTCCGGACGATGCGTGTCGTTGGCGATACTGTCGGCAGTTCCCTTTTTAGAATCTTCTTTGGGGGATACAGGACTTTCTGTGGTTTCATTTTCCTGACTGTTCCGGATACTGTCTTTGGGGGTAATATCTTCCGGTTCACTGTAATCTACCTCTTCAAAATCGTCCAGTGCAACCACAGTTTTGTTTTTCCTTCGCCAGTTGTCTTCCAGTTTTCTGCGTCCCCACAAACGTTGGAACTCTGCTTTTCCCTGTTCCACTAATTGTGGATTATAAAAATACCAATCCTGTTTTCCGCCTATTGCCGGCTGGGTAGTTTGTGAAGTAGTGGTATTGCCTTGCCCCGGTTTGCTGATAATCGAAGTTGCAGGTAACTGACTTTCCGCTTCTTCCCGCATCTGCAGGCGGTTTGTTTCCCGTTCTGCTTCTTCGGCCGCCTTGCGTTCGGCTTCCTCCCGGGCGATGACCTGTGCAATGATGTTTTCTATGACGGCCATTCGTTCCGCCTCCGGCATCTCGGCAAGGTGCTGCAAACTATCCTGCAACTGTATGGTATTGGTATGAGGTACCAGTTCGTCCAATATTTCCGAACGGGTGGTAATGTCGGCATATTCCCGGTGTGTCTTATCTATCAATCCTATTGCCTCTGCATATGCTTTCTGCGCTTCGGCATAGCGTGCCTGCTGCCAGTACAAGTTTCCTAATGTCAGTTGAAGAATTCCTTTCTCCACACCATTACGGGTGCTCTTTTCTATTCCTTTGTGATATGCGGAAAGAGCCTGTGCCGTGTCTTTCCCGGCCAGGTAAACATTGCCCAATGCATAGTAAATCTGATCCAGATACTCTTCGTTTTTCTCGTCTTTGCTCAGCCGCAGTAGCTTTCCTGTTATCTTACGGCTATTGGCGGTGGGCATCACTTCCGTCTGGCGGATACGGGCACTCAATGCCAGTTCGTACGGAGGGTTGAGACGAATTACTTTGCTGTATGATTGATAAGCTTGTTCCGGTTGTTGCAATAGCTGGTAAGTCTGTCCCAGGAGATAATAGCATCGCGCTTTTTGCTGCTTGTTCTTCTCGTTTTTGGCTGTCTTTTCCAAATGGGGAATGGCTTCTTTGTATCGCTGACTGCCCAACAGGTAGTTTCCTGTTGCCGAAGCATAAGGGACTGCCAGTGATAGCGGCAGACTATCGTTATTTACCCGGTTCAGAGCATCTTCAGCATCGTATTGCCAGCCCAGAGCTGAGTAGCAGCGGGATAGCCAGATCAGAGCTTCGGAAGTGATGCTCGTCTGTCCGTCATAGAGGCGCACGATATAAGAAAAGGTTGAGGCAGCTTCCGGGAAATCTCCTTTCTGATATTGTGCTTTTCCCAATAGCAGCCATGCACGGTGTATGAAAGGATTGAACTCCCGACGTGCCAGCCATTTTTTGTATTCGTCCGTGTATGCCCGTCCTGGTTTACGTATGGGGCGTCGCTTGATAGAATGCTGACGAATGGCTTTTTGCGCTTTCTCAATGGCTCGCTCATAGTCGGAAGTACCGATACCTGTAGTTTCTTTATTGCCGATGGGATAGAGGGGGAGCATTTCCATGTAGTTATCCTTATTCCCTTGTTGCTGTGCCTGCAATCCGGCTTTATAAGCTTCGTTTCCGTTGAAGTAGACATTGTAACGGGTGGTTAGGGCATGATAGAAGCGTGTGCCGGCTGTATTCTTTCGGGTAGAACATCCGGTAATGAGCATCAAAGTGACTAAGATGCCAGTGAGGAGGATTGCTTTGCGTTTCAACTATGCCAGTAAGTTTTACGGGTTCTGCGTTTTCTGCCGTAAAGATAAATAAAAACTCTTTCCCAGCTTACATACTACGTATATAATGATGGAAAAGAAGATGATAGCCGCGCCGGAAGGAACGTTGAGATAATAGGATATCATTAATCCGCCCAGGCAACTGAGATAACCGATGCCGATGGATAGCCAGATAATGCGGTGGAAACGATGCGTAAACAAATTCGCAGTCATTTGTGGGATGGTGAGCAGGGAAATAACCAGCACAATGCCTACCATGCGCAGACATGCCACAATGGTCAGTGCAATGAACATCATCAGTACATATTCGAATATTTGTACGGGAATACCTTGTGAACGTGCAAATTCCCGGTCGAAAGCAACGTAAATAATCGGACGCAGGTATAGGATAAAGAAAATAGCCAGTATCACTGCAAGTCCCGCAAGCAAGGCGATGTCTCCGAATGTAATCGTCAGTATATTACCGAACAGATAAGCCGACAAATCAGGTGCGAACCCGGGTGAAAGGAAAGTGAACATGATACCCAATGCCATTCCCAGCGTCCAGAATACCGCGATAGCTGAGTCCTCACGCATATCATTGCGTTTGCTAAGCCACTCCACGCCAAAAGCCGACAGTACCGCAAACACTCCGGCTGCCAAAATGGGAGAAATTCCTGTATATAATCCCAGACCAATTCCTCCGAAAGAGGCATGTGTCAGTCCGCCACTAATGAACACCAGTCGCCTCGTTACGATATACGTACCGATAAGTCCGCAAACAATGCTTGCCAGCAAACTGCCGATGAGGGCATGTTGAAAGAAGGTGTATTGTAGTAGATCCACTTTAAAATCTCCTCTCTCCTATAATCAGGAATATTTCATCTTTGATATTGTTTGGCAGAGCTATTCCACGCAGTTGCAAACTGCGTACCCATCCGGCAACGTCGATGTCCTGCATCGTATAGAATACGTCCCTGAATTCATCTTCCTGTTCAGGAGTGTAATCTTCGGGGGCAATGCCGATGTACTTGTCCAGTTCTTCATCATCGTAGTACTCTATCTTTTTGCTGACGGCAGCTAACAGACTGTCCCGTTCGCATATTTCGTGCTGTCCGCAGCATTCTGCGTCGGCCTCTTTCACTTCAGGCATGGCATCCAGTTCTCCGCGCTCTATTTTCTTTTGTAAGCGTTGGTTACGGATGTATCCTGCCAAAAGGGCGATACAGACAAGTACAATAAGACTTATAATTAATATCCACATAGTTTTTTAATTAAGAATGAAGAATTAAGAATGAAGAATTACTTAGTGGTATGCTTGCGTAGCGCAGCCAAATTCTTCATTCTTCATTCTTTGTTCTTCATTTAAATTGTTCTTCATTTAATTATCTCAATTCCGAACCCTGCCTGTTTCAAATCCTCCCAATATCCCGGATAAGACTTGGACACCACTTGCGGATCAGCAATCCGTATGGATGGCATCCGAAGGATAGCGGGTGCAAATGCCATTGCCATCCGGTGGTCTTCATAAGTCGCAATAACGGGATGGGATTCCGGTTCGCAGCGCTCACCGTTCCAGATTAATATACTGTCCTGTTCCGATTTTACCACATATCCCAGTTTATCCAATTCTGTGATAAGCGCCTGAATGCGGTCGGTTTCCTTTATCTTCAAGCTCTGCAATCCGGTAAATCGGAAAGGTATGTTCGTTAAACAACAAGTCACAACGAAAGTTTGTGCCAAGTCGGGTATATCCACTAAATCTTCCTTTAAACAGACAACGGGAGTTCCCATCTTAGTCAGTACCACTCCTTGGTCGGTATATGTGGTGTGTACACCGAGTTTGGCAAATATTTCAGCTCCCCGGCTGTCGCCCTGATAGCTGCGTGGGAGAAGTCCGGGTAATTTTATTTCCGTTTTTGTAGATTCCTTTTTTTCATTATCCTGAATTAAGGCAACCATCTGGTACCAGTAAGAAGCACCGCTCCAGTCACTTTCTACAGTGAAAGGTATGTCTCTGTACTTTCCCGGACGGACGGTAATACTACTTTCAGAACTCCAGGCAGCGTCTGCACCGAATTCTTTCATCAGTTGCAGCGTTAGATCAATGTAAGGGCGGGAAATGATTTCTCCTGTAAGATTCAGCCTCAATCCGTTTTTCAGGATGGGACCGATCATCAGTAAAGCAGATATATATTGTGAACTGACATTTCCGGCAAGGCTGATTTCTTCGCCTGTTAATTCTGTACCTGTGATGCGCAAAGGGGGGAAGCCTTCTTTTCCGGCATACTCTATCTGTGCACCCAGTTCACGTAAGGCATCCACCAGAATACGTATGGGGCGTTGTTGCATCCGTTCGGTACCGGTAATGATGCGTGTACCCGGTGTTACACTGAGGTAAGCCGTGAGAAAACGCATGGCGGTTCCGGCGGCAAGAATGTCGATATGTCCGGGATTCCCGTCCAGTGCTTTTATCATGACACGGGTGTCATCGCAATCGCTCAAATTGCTTGGCGCGATATGCCCTTGGGCTAAAGCGTGTAATATCAAAGCCCGGTTACTGATACTTTTGGAAGCCGGGAGCTGGATAGTGGTATGCAAAGTGGTTGGTGCCGAAAGTTTATAGCGCATAGTTGTATTCCTTCTTAAACGTAATAGCTGGTTTACAGGCTACAAAAGTACGATAAATATCTGAATAAAGAAACTTGAGTTACATGACTTCTCCGTATGTATAAAGTATTACTGACCGAAATCAACCTATAACAGGCAAGATTTTATATATTCTTCTATTTCTTGTGCAGTGACGCTATAAACAGGTTCGAGCTGTTCAAAATGTGCATCTCTATTTGAAACCAGGCGACTTCCATCTTTTCTGTTTTTGAAGTGCGCCATCTCATAAAATCCAAATCCTCGCTCTGACGAGTGTTTATTTGCAAAGTCAGGGCAGTACCTCCTACTAGTAAATAGGATTTGATACTATCTAATTCTGAAACAGTTTCAAAAATTTGTTGCGTATGTGGAGCTAATCCTTTCATGTAAGCATTCTATTAAGACGGCGAGTAACCATAGATTTGATATAAGCATCCGGTTTCTTTGCTTTGAAATAATACCATGCCAAGAAACGATTCAGAGTATAAAGATAGTCCTCCTGGGGGACTAGGCAATCAAGCCACACCCGCTTTATTTTTTCAAAAGGATAAATTGAAAATAATTGATTGATCTCTTCTAAATCAAGATGTAGTAAGGTCTTTTCAATCAGTATATCATCTGGGATCTCCGTTATTGAATCCTCATTGTACGACCAGAAGCAATGTTCTTGCTTCAATTTCGCCAATAATTCTTGTTTAATACATTCACTTGACATCGATTCATTGTTTTAGAATAACACAAAATTAGTGATAATTCTTGTTTAAAACAAATCATCACAAAAAAAGATTCAGCTTCATTCCTCTTCAACGAACACTATATCTTTTCTGAAATCGACCGGTGATACACCGGCCTTCCGTTTGAAGAACTTTCCGAATGAAGACTGGTCGGAGAAGTTGAGGGTGGTGGCAATCTCCTGTATCGAGAGTTTGGAATGTGTCAGTAAGTTACGGGCTTCGCTGAATAGCATTTCGAAGATGAAGTCGCTCACGCTTTGTCCTGTCACGAGCTTCACGATCTGTGTCAGATGATGGGCGGATAAGTTCAGGTGGGCAGCATAGAAATCTACCTTATGTTCTTCACGATAATGCGTTGCCAATAGTTCGATGAATGATTTGATAATACTTTCGTATCGAGTCAGGCAGCCGTCCGTATGGGGGAGGTTGGTTCGTTCAAGGATGTCACTTAAATCAAGATAAAAGGCGAACAAACGGTTCAGAATGACTTCTTTGTGATAGAAATGCTCTGTACGGTCAATATTCTTATTGATGCTGGCTAATCGTTCGGCTAATAAAACGGCGTAAGGATGTGCTAAAGGAACTACCGGTTGGTTATATAGCCGCACACCGTATTTGGTCCGTCGGTAGATCATGTCGGTGGAGTCCATTTCATCCGTAAAAGCCTTGCTGACAAAGAGACATTGGCATTGAAAGTCATCACTACATTCATAAAAATGAAACAGATGAGCAGAAGATAGAAGTAAAAGCGTATCCGCTTGAATATCATACGTCTTGTAATTGATTACGGTATGTCCTTTTCCGGATAAAACCAATAAGATGATAAAAGCGTCCAGGTGGATATCTGACGAAAACTGTTCTTCTGCTTCCCGATGCCCGATAGTGATGCAACTGATTTTCTTTCGTATATCATTCCTGCTGCCACTAATGATGGGGAGTTCACTGATGTTTTTGATGCGTATGGAAGAGGCCATTAGGTGTGATTTTATGTTGTACAAAGATAATGTAAACCTTTGAAATCTCCAAATTAAACCAATTTTGCCCAATTTGGGATTTCCCTCCGGCAAAGAATTTATCCGACCTTTGCAGCCGTTTTGAGGTAAATGATAATTTAGCGGCAAAGCCGCTAAATTAAGTAACGAGCTACGAGCTACCAGTAACGAGTTGCTGCGCTGTACTCGTGGGCGAATAATAATTCGCCCGGCTATCACGCCGAAAGGTACTTGTCACTTGTAGCTTGTAGCTCGTTACTTATCGCGCTTTGCGCGATAAATTATCATTTTGATGCCCCTTTATTAATTTAATAGGTATTATGAGAAAATTGAAAGTATTATTTGTCTTTATCGGTGCATTGAGCATTTCGTTGGCATCTGCACAAACCTTTCAGAAGATGACAATTGAAGAAATGTTTGAGTTGGCAGATGCTAATAGTCGCAGTATTCGTACGTTCCGTCTGGCGGAAGAGGAAGCCGGACAGGCAGTAAAGGTGGCCAGGAATGCTCAACTTCCTTCGATTGACGTATCCGTTTCGGCAAGTTATTTGGGGGATGCCTGGTTGGCAGACCGTGATTTTACAAATGGGGAGAATGCCGCTATGCCACACTTCGGCAATAACTTTGCAATAGAAGCATCGCAGGTAATTTATGCGGGTGGAGCTATCACCAGCCGGATTGCCATTGCCAAATTACAACAGCAACTGGCAGAGTTGGATAAGGAAAAGAACAGGCAGGATATCCGCTTTTTGTTAGTAGGTAATTACTTGGAGATGTATAAATTGCAGAATCAGGCGGAAGTGTACCGGAAGAATATAGAGCAAACCCGGAAATTGGTAGAAGATATCAATGCCAAACAATCGCAAGGACTGGCTTTAAAGAATGATATCACTCGTTATGAGTTGCAGCTGAAATCTTTGGAACTGGCATTGACACAGATTGAAAATGGTATCCTTATCCTGAACAATCAATTGGTTACGGTATTGGGTTTGCCCCAGGAAACGGTGATAAATGTGGATACTACCTTGCTGGAACGACTTCCCAAGCCCTCGGAAGAAGCTCATTGGCAGGAAACGGCGGTATTGAGTTCTCCCGTACTGCAACAGATGAAACTGAATATCAAGCAGTCGGAGTATAATGAACGGATTGCAAAGGCTGAACGTTTGCCGTCCATAGCTCTTTTTGCAGGTGATAAACTAGATGGTCCTATTACGATTGAAGTGCCTCCCATTAACAAAAATCTGAACTATTGGTATATCGGTGTAGGAGTGAAATTCGATATTGCTTCTACTTTCAAGTCGGGTAAGAAAATTCGTCTGGCACAACTGTCCACCCAGCGTGCGCAAGAAAACGACTTATTGTTGCAGGAGAATGTGCGGACGGAAGTAAAAGCGGCATATATCCGTTTTCATGAGGCTTTTACCATTTGCGATACACAAGAGAAAAGCCTGGAATTGGCAGCACAAAACTACAGCGTGGTGAATAACCGCTATTTGAATGATTTGGCGCTGATTACTGATATGCTGGATGCCAGCAATTCTAAACTGAATGCGGAGCTGCAGTTGGTGAATGCGCAGATCAATATACTTTTCAATCTCTATAAGTTGAAGAAGACGGCGGGGTGCTTATAAATCGTCGTCAAGTAATTTTTCATCCGCAGATGACACGGATTATGCGGATTTTATTTTTCTGAAAGGCATAGCGCAGCCGTAGGGACTGTGCAATCCGCGTTATCTGCGGATGAAAAATGGTTTTTGATATATGAATGTAAACTAATGAATTAAATAAGACATGGAACGTAAAAAGAAAAAACTGATTTATAACGTAGTGGTTAGCCTCTTACTTATCACCGGACTGGTGTGGGTATGTTCCCATTTCGTTCACCTCGGCAATGTAGCCTATACAGACAACGCACAGGTGAAACAACTGATTGTCCCCGTCAACAGCCGTGTACAGGGTTTCATCAAGAAAATCTATTTCGATGAATACCGGGAAGTACATAAAGGCGATACTCTGGTCTTGATTGAAGATTCCGAGTTTCGTTTCCGCCTGGCACAGGCTGAGGCTGATTTTCAGAACGCCATTTCGGGAAAGAATGCGGTGGCCACCACAGTACATACTACTCAGAATAATATAGCAGTATCCGATGCCGGTTTGCAGGAGGCAAAAGTCCGTTTGGATAATGCCGAACGTGAATACCACCGGTATAAAAACCTTTTGGCACAGGATGCTGTCACTAAACAGCAGTACGATGCCGTGCAGACAAATTACGAGGCATCCAAAGCGCGCTATGAACTTCTGCTTCGCCAACGTCAATCTACAACTTTGGTAAAGCAGGAGCAGACCCATCGTCTGGAACAGACGGATGCAGGTATCAAACTGGCGCAAGCTGCCCTGGAGCTGGCGCGTCTGAACCTTTCTTATACCGTTATCCTCGCTCCTTGTGACGGAACTACCGGTCGGAAAGAAATTCAGGAAGGACAACTGATACAGCCCGGGCAGACTTTGGTTGACATTGTCGATGAAAATGAGAGATGGATAGTAGCTAATTATAAAGAGACGCAGACTACCCATATCCGGGAAGGCCAGCCGGTAGAAATAGAAGTGGATGCTGTGCCCGGAATAACGTTTAAAGGTGCTGTGAAATCTATTTCCCGCGCTACGGGTGCCAGCTTTTCTCTTCTGCCGCAGGATAACTCTGCCGGAAACTTCGTGAAAGTAGAACAACGTATTCCTGTCCGTATAGAATTCTCTGCCGGCAATCGTCCGGAAGATATGGAACGCCTGCGTGCCGGTATGAATGTGGAGTGCGTAGTAATTTATTGATATTATGCACGAAACAGGACCTTTTTCCATTCCGGCCATCCGTGATTTTGTTCCTCCTAAATTGCGTCCCTGGATCATCATTGCCTTTGTCATCGTTTTCCAATTTTCCGGTGGTCTCTATTTGGCGGCAGTCAGTGAGATGGTCGGTTCTACGGCATTGATACAGGAAGATATTATGATGGCAGGCTACGCTTCTATGATAGGCATGGGGCTGACATTCGCCATCATGTTTAGACTGAAGTTCCGCTTTGCTTCGAAAACTTCATTGATGACGTGTAGCATTGCTCTGATTGTTTCTAATCTGATCTGTATGCAGACGCATAGCATTCCTGTGCTGGTGATCACCTGTTTTTTTGCAGGAATCTTCCGCATGTGGGCTACGTTCGAATGTAATTCTACCATTCAGCTATGGCTTACCCCTAAACGGGATTTGTCGGTGTTTTTCTGTTTTATCTATCTGTTGGTACAGAGTTGTATTCAGCTGTCGGGACTGATAACAGTCTATACAGCATTTTGGGCAAAGTGGGAGTATATGCATTGGCTGATTATTGGTTTATTGTTATTGGTGATGCTGGCTACATTATGTCTGTTCCGTAGTTATCGCTCTCTGCCGAAGTTGCCGTTGTTCGGTATCGATTGGTTGGGGGCTTTAATGTGGGGACTTGTGTTGTTGTGCATCCTCTTTGTCTGTGTGTATGGGGAACATTACGATTGGTATCAGTCTTTCCAGATCCGGGCGGCAACCGTCATCGGTATACTTATTCTTGCATTGAATTTGTGGCGTGCATCTTTCATTCGTCACCCGTTCATTGCTTTGAAGACCTGGACGTATCGTGCCGTATGGCTTCCCTTTATACTATACATAGTAATAGATATTTTGCTGGCGCCTTCGCATCTCTTTGAGCACATCTATATGGAGAGTATATTAGGGTATGATGCCCTGAATGTAATTTCGCTCAACTGGGTGGTATTGCTGGGAATTGCAGTGGGGGCAGGCTTCACCTTTTTCACTTTTTCCCGTCGTAAGTGGCGATATAAGACAATGACTGTGATTGCCTTCTCTTCCATTACCGGCTATCTGATGTATTTTTATTTCGGCATTGAGTATGCTTTGCCCAAGGAGACATTGTTTGTACCGCTGTTCCTGCGCAGTTTCGGGTATGTGATGATAGCTATTTGTTTCCTTACAGTGCTGTCTCGTGTCCCTTTCCAGCATTTCTTTCAGGCGGTGTCCGTACAGTCGTTTGTCAGTGCCGGATTTGGCGGGGCTTTGGGAACGGCTATACTGGGGCACGCTCTCAATGGGGCAATGGCGAAAAATTCGATGTTACTGGGTTCGGCAGTGGATCATGTAAATCCTTTCGTCAGCCGGATACCCCTCGGAGAACTGTACGGTGCTGTGCAGCAACAGGCTCTGATGGTTTCTATGAAAGAACTGTATGGCTGGCTCATTCTGATGGCTTTGTTCTGTCTGTTGGTATTCCTGATTTACGAGAGTGATATTCGTCCATATAAAGTACTGTATCCTACCTATCGTTCCATTCGCCGTTTTGTGAAGCATGAGTTGCGTATGGACAAAAAACTGGAAGCTACAGCATAGGTTGAGAATTTTTTGTTCTTGTATTGGATAGCTTTGAATAAAATTGGTAGGGAGAATAAGGTGAATTATTCTTATTTTTGCTGCCCGAAAGTGGACGTATATTCCACGAAATGTATAAGTTAAGTTTATATGGTAAAAGATAATTCAAAGCTGTTTATTCTAATTTTATTAGGTATGCTGACGGCCTTCGGGCCTTTTGTTACGGACATGTATCTGCCGAGTCTTCCGTCTATGGGAGAATATTTCAGTACAAGTTCTTCAATGGTTCAGTTAGGACTGACTGCCAGTATGATCGGACTGGCCGTCGGACAGATATTCTTCGGCCCTTTGAGTGACCGTTATGGTAGACGCATACCGTTGCAGGTTGCTATGTGGTTGTTTATTGTATCAACGATTTTCTGTTTGTTTGCGCAGAATATTCAGCAATTCGTCGTTTTCCGGTTGATACAAGGTATTGCCGGGGCAGGCGGTATTGTTATAGCCCGTTCCATTGCTACGGATAAATTTTCGGGCAAAGATCTGGCAAAGATGCTGGCGATCATTGGGGCCATCAACGGCATTGCTCCCGTGGTAGCGCCTATTATCGGAGGAGTGTTTACGGAAGCCATCGGTTGGCAGGGAATTTTCATAATTTTACTTGCATTGGGTGTGCTCCTTTTGATAGGATGTATGCGTTTCCGGGAATCACTTCCAGTGGAAAATCGTCTGGCTACGAAATGGGCGGATACCTTTAATAGTTTCAAGGTGGTGCTTCGCAATAAACAGTATGTCGGTTATGTGCTACAACTCGCTTTTGCACAAGGAGTGCTGTTTGCTTATATTGCTTCCTCACCTTTTATAATCCAGCAACATTATGGCTATTCGCCCTTTGCTTTCAGCATTTGTTTCAGTATTAACGCCATTGCCATCGGTGGTGCGGCGGCATTTTCCGTGAAGTTTCGCCGGCCTGCAAACGGAACGCTGGTCGGTTGTATGGGTATGCTTATTTTTTCTTTACTCGAATGTTCCGCTTTGGCTTTGGGTTGCAGCTTCTGGATTTATGAACTGCTGCTGATAGCGGTTCTTTTTATGATGGGAATGACGTTTACCACCTCTACTGCATTAGCCATGGAGTGTGAGCGCACGAATGCCGGAACAGCTTCAGCACTGTTGGGTGCTGTTTGCTTTTCGTTCGGCGGCATTGTCTCTCCTCTGGTAGGCATTGGAAATATACTGGTTTCCACAGGGGTTATATTTGTTATCTGTTCTCTCTGTTCCCTTTCCTGTATTTTGTTGGCTTTAGGCAGAAGGCGTACGAAGCTTTACTTCGCATTCAGTACATCCCAGAAGCGTTGAGGCAGGTGAATGTTAGGAATATCCGCAGCCTCTTTAAATAAAGGAGCGATCTCTTTCGGGGCGAATCCGGCAATGCCGCATCCTATCTCTGTAACGAGGAAAATATATTGTGAGTGCTCCTTGGCAAAGCGGATAAACTCATCTACATAAGGTCTGATGGCTTCCGGTCCACCATGCATGGTCGGAATGCCATAGGTCTGTCCCTGTAATCCGGTTCCTTGTCCCCAGATGGCTCCCCATTTTTTCCATGCCAGATAAGCGGCTCCGCCGCCATGCGCGCCTTCCAGGTTGCTGCCAAAAACGAATATTTCGTCCGGATGTAGTTCTGTGATACGATTAGAGGTAATTCTTGTTTTCATACTTTTGTGATTAGGTCATAATTAGTTTTTTCTTCTTTTCTTCATTTTTAAACTCTTGCTTTTCAGCAAAAGTAACCTTTAGGTAACTATCTTACTGGTTTGTAACTTCTTGTTTATAAGTAAAATAGTATATAGCTTTGCATCATCGGAAAGTCACTGACTGCATTTGCGAAGTTAGTGAAAAAACTGATGAATGCAACTATTTTATAAACAATTTAAAAGCAAAAAAACAATGAAAGAACTTGCAGTAAAGAATTACAAGACCGCAGAAGGTCAGAAAATCAACCAGGGTGGTAATGAATTTACAGTGAAACCGATTGTTGAGCAAGCGGATGTGGACCAATGCCGTGTGAACTTTGTAGAAGTGGAACCGGGTAATTTTGCCTATGGATATCATTATCATGAAACGGACGAAGAGGTGTTCTATATCATCAGTGGTACAGGAATTGTCCGCACAGCAAATGGGGATGTGACGGTGAAGGCCGGTGATGCAATAACTTTCCCTACAGGCCCTGGAGGTGCACATGTCATTCGTAACGGTTCGGATACGGAAAAGCTGGTTTATATTGACTTCGATACGAATAATCTTCCGGAGATTGTACATTTCCCCGATACGAATCAAGTGATGGCCTACGGAAAATTCTCTAATGGCATTTATGATAAGAAGTAAATATCTGAAGAAGTCATATATAGGATAATCCTATATCTAAGCGGTACATTTGTACCCTCATTTATATCTGAAACGATAGGTCGTGGCAATAGCCCTTCCACCCGCTAACTCCGATGAATAAGGAGATACAGAGGTGTGGAAGGGGGATGCTTTATACCTCTTTTACAGATTCAGAAGCTAAAGAAGTTGGCATACTATGGGAGACTTCTAATTTTTATTGTAATTTTGCGTAATGCATTACTCTAAATAAATTTAGGATATGAAGATCAGAGAAATAACCTTGGATGATATCGACCTTCTCGTTAGGCTCAGATTCGATTTTATCAATATGATTGGAGTTGAATTATCCGATGAGCAAGAAGCTGCACTTAAAAAGCAATTGAATGAATATTATCGGAAACATATTTCTCTGGGAGATTTCGTTGCTTTTCTTGCAGTAGGGGAGGAGGAGGTTATGGCAGCCGCTTTCATGGTTATAAATGAGAGGCCTGCTGGAGGCGCTTTTATTACAGGTATTACAGGTACTCTGCTGAATGTAATCACTTACCCTGCATATAGGAAAAAAGGATATGCAACATTACTTATTGAAGCCTTGATTCAAAGAGCAAGGGAACTGAATGTTACAGCTATTGATCTCAATGCAACCCAAATGGGGGAAAAGGTATATCAAAATTTAGGTTTTCTGCCTATTAAAGATGTCGCTATGCGTTTGAAGTTAGAATATTAAAGATATAAGAAATATGGAAATCGATTTAACGACTCCGGCTCTGTTGTTTTCGGCAATTTCATTGATTATGTTGGCTTATACCAACCGTTTTATGTCGTATGCCCAGTTGGTACGTACTTTGAAGGAACAATACCGGGAAAATCATTCGTCGGTAACTGCGGCACAGATTGCCAATCTTCGTAAACGTCTGTATCTGACGCGTGCCATGCAGGTGACAGGGACAGGCAGCTTATTGCTGTGTGTCGTAAGCATGTTCTTTATTTATATACAACTTTATCTTGTATCCATCTATATCTTTGGACTGGCAATGGTGTTGCTGATTATCTCTCTGGCTATCTCTGTGTACGAGATTTATATTTCGGTGAAGGCTTTAGAGATACATCTGAATGATATGGATGAATAATCGGATAGAATGAGTAACCTTGTCCCCATATTAGGAGTGAACAGGCACCGCCTGCTGATTGACGGTGAGGGAGTGACCACATTGGTGGCTTTTCATGGTTGTCCTTTGCGTTGCAAGTATTGTTTGAACCCCCAGTCTCTATCCGATGATTTTGATTTCCCGCTTTATTCCTGCGAACAACTGTATGAGAGAGTGAAAATAGATGAGCTTTACTTTCTTGCAACCCGTGGCGGCATTACCTTTGGTGGTGGTGAACCTTGTCTGCGGAGTGAATTTATCAGCCGTTTCCGGGAACTTTGTGGGAAAGAGTGGAGGATTACAGTAGAAACATCTTTAAATGTCCCCCGGAAGTTTCTGGAGATTCTATTGCCTGTGGTAGATGATTATATCGTGGATATCAAGGATACGAATGATGAAATCTATCAGAACTACACAGGCAGAAGCAATCATCAGGTGCTCGAAAATCTGCGTTGGCTTATAGAGCATGGAAAAGCCGGACAGATCACAGTCCGTATCCCCCTTATTCCGCAATATAATAAGGAGGAGGATACTACGCATAGCATAGATTTACTAAGATCTATGGGACTGAGCCATTTTGATGTATTTACGTACCGAACTTAAAATTACTTCTTATCAGGTTCCGTCCAACGGTCATAATGTATATTCTCCGGTTTCCATTTATCTTTCGGAAGTGGGTTCTCAGCCGGATAACCGATAGGGATTACATTCAGAGGAACAATCTGTTCGGGTAATTGGAGTATTTTCTGTACTTCTTTTACCCGTTCGTCTATGGGATAAACGCCTGTCCAGACAGCTCCTAATCCTAAAGCTTGTGCAGCCAGCAACAAGTTCTCGCTGGCGGCGGAGGCATCCTGTACCCAGTACTCCATACCTGCACCACTGATGGCTTTGGTTAAATCTCCGCATACGGCAATAGCCAACGGAGCATCTTTGACCATCTTGGCGTAAGGAAGAGTAGAACCCAGTTCATTCATCGTTTCTTTGTCTCTGATGACAATGAAAGCCCAAGGTTGTCTGTTGGTTGCTGTGGGAGCTGCCATGGCAGCCCTTAACAATTGCTCTATTTTTTCATCTTCTACTTCTTTGGGCTGATAAGAGCGAATACTGGTTCTTGCATGTATGTTGTCAAGAACGGAAAGTTTATTATCCTGTTTCATGATAGGTTCCTCCATCTTATTAAGTTGATTTGGTTTCGGTTGGATAGATAATGCAGTTACTACTATAACCAAAGCTAGATTGAAAGTGTTCAGCGCATAGTGCATCGTTTGCCCTTTGGGTTTTCTGGATAGATATGAGATGATCAGGGTACATAATGCGATACCTGCCAGTAATCCCAGGAAAAGTATCCAGTCGAAACTGAAAGCGCTCGCCGGTTTGTCTGCCGAATGCTCCTTTGCATACTCCATGGCCTTATGTACGGACTGGATAATAGCTACGGAAGACTCTGTGGCTCCGGATATTCCATCCACTTCTTTATGGATTGCTTCCTCCGGTGAAAGATTGTTCCACTGTTGTAACAGACCGCTGTTCCGTACTTTGGCAAAGTAGCTGGGTGTTTCGGAGTTTTCCAGAGCTACTACTTTTAGAATACGGTCATCTTTTATATAGATTTCAAGAGGAACATTTCCGCCGTACCCGTTAATGTCTTTTGTTAGTTGCCGGGTAGATATTATCTGTACTCCGTCATCTGTATGTCGTAGTATCCCGGAAGTTCCTGTGCGCCCTTCTGTTGTATTTTCGCTTTCAGAAAGAATGTTCCCAAACTTGTTTCCCTTGCAGATGGTGACTGCCAGAACCAGGAAGAAACAGGTTATCAGGCTAATGATGACTTGGGCTTTTAATGTTTTCATATTTAGCTGCTATTTATAGTGTATGCAAATTTAGGGGATTTTTGCTGAAAATAGAAGTACTTATTAAAAAGTAATGGAGTGGTTTTACTTTATTTATCATATGGAGGGATAGATAGTTAATGTTGATATATTTTTTGTTTTAATGATGGATGGCCTATTTATAGCCACTTTTATTATAAATTATATTATTTGTTTTTATTAGTCTTTGATTTGTATATTTGAATTAAAAGTTGCATATTCGCATCGGAATAATATGCTAAATATGTTCATTTTATAAATAAAGTATGAAGAAATTATTATTGTTGTTTGTACCAATTTTTGCGCTTCTCTCGTGTGAAGTGAAAAATTCTTATCAGGAACCGGAGGCTGGTAAAGACTTCTCTTTGGTTGATGAAATTAGCGTGAGTGTTAATACTACGGAAAATACTCGCTGCCTGCTCTATGCCGGTGATCCTTATGTGGATGGTCATTTAGTCGGAGACCCCATTCTGATTGACTATGCTCCCTTTACGGAAACTGTCCGGATTCCTAAAGCTACAGATAAGTTGTATTTGTTGATGAATGGTCAGATGTCTACCTATTCGAAGGGGGATATTGTTGTCAATAAAGGTGTTACGAGGGCTGAGAGTGAACTGAGTGACGCGCTGATTACGGCCATCAATAATTATTATCCGGAAGGAATCAGAAATACGCCGAGTGATAGCTATGCTGAGTGTTCTGATTTGATAGTTGGAAGTGAAGAGAGTGAGGTCTGGATTACTTATGTGGGTAATGGTGGTGCTCACCTCAATAACAGTTTGTACTATTATACTTATAAAGATGGCGACGATGACTTTCAAAATCTGACTCTTGTATTCGATGGAACCCAAAGTATTGGTACGAAGAAAGCGCTTGGTAAATTTAAAGATTGTAAGATAGGGTTTGCTTGCTCGTATTCGTCAGGTGTTTATCGGTATTCAACTCCGAAATTTAATGTGAAGCATAACGATGGGCTATTACTGGCATCAGGGGTTATCAGAACACTGACGTTCAATGGTAAGGAGTATCAGACGTTGGGTATGGAGGATCAGATTCCAGGTGGATGGTTTGATCAGGATTACAATGATCTGTTGTGTGTGATTGAATCGACTCCTACTTTGAAGCCTGAGATTGAAGTTCCGGTTCCGGAACTGGATCCTGCTAAGATTGTCTGGCAAGGAATGTGGTTATTCGAAGATAACTATCCGTATCAGGGAGACTATGATTTTAATGATGTGGTGGTGAGATTCCGCATTGAAGAGCCTAAAGACGGCAATAATGCAATGGCATATATCCAGGTTATGGCAACAGGAGCAACCTTCAGTAATAGCTTTGGTATCAATGGCAAGACATATGTTGAAGGTTTGAGTGGTTTTATGAATGTATATTCAAATACTGCCAAGGTAGATACTGAGGTTATTCAGATTACTCTGCCGAAAGCATCAGAATATATCCCAATGCTGGATAACGGAAGAGCTACTTTCGACCTTAATTCTTATAATACGCATAGTGCTGATTTCCCCAATGTTCTTGAAGTTCCGTCAGCTGATTTCAAGTGGTGTCTGGAAAAAATCAGAATTGATGAGGCCTATCCTATGTATACGAAGTGGGTAGATAGTGGATGTAAATCGTACACTAACTGGTATAGCGGAGAACGAAATGATGATAAGGTATATTTGAAATAATATTTTTTTGAAGAAGTTCCTTTAGTTGAGGTAAATAGGTTTCTGTCCGGACTTGATGAACGGCTGAAACCTATTTTTTTGTTGCATTCAGTTCAGTTAATTCTTTATTTTGCGGGATATGAGCAACGCAATGACTTATTCACTATGCTAAACCGAAAGTATTTCCCACTACGACTGAAGGTATTTCCCACTACGACTGAAAGTACTTCCCACTACGACTGAACTCGTGTTTCACAACGACTGATCTTAGTGGAACACTAAATACATTATCGCACAAATACTTACGGGATATACAGAACTCTTGTTTGCTCCTTTCTGGCGGGATATGAATCAGTTACGAGCTACAGGCTACAAGCTACAAGTAGCTGCGCTATGTTCCGAAAGGCACTTGTAGCTTGTAGCCTGTAGCTCGTAACTTCATTCCTTTCTTTCCCGTTTAGACTTAAACCATAGTTGCAATAATCTGAATAAACAGTATGAGGAATACCATTGCAATAGGATAAACCGTAGCATAAGCCACACTTGGAATGTTGCTGTCAGTCATAGAATCAGCTGCTGCAAGTCCCGGAGTACTGGTCATACCACCGGTGATGGTTCCCAGCAAATCGAGTATGTTGATTTTGAATACAAACAGTCCGACGAATACCGCTACTAACATAGGTACCAGCGTAATTGCAGCGCCCACTCCGAATAGCAACCAGCCGCTTTCCTGGAAAGTCGCTACAAGATTGGTGCCTGCCGAGGTGCCGACTTCGGCTAGGAATAGCAACAAGCCCAACTGGCGTAATAACTGATTAGCCGGTCCGGACATAGACCACAGAATAGGACCTGTCTTACCAATTGCACTTAAAAACAAAGCCACAATCAAAATACCGCCCGTCAATCCCGGGGAGAAAGATAAACCACCGGGGAAAGTTATATTCAGCTTACCGAACAATACCCCTAAAACAATACCCATTGCGATAGGGAAGAAGTCTGTGTCTGATAACTTTTTAGCATTGTTTCCCAGCAAGCGAGCCAATCCTTTGAGTCCTTCTTTTTCACCTACCACCATTAGTTTATCACCGAATTTTAAAGTCAGATCCGGCGATGGAGACAGGTCGATACCGCTTCGGCGAACACGTGTGACAGTACATCCGAAGTTCTTCATCAGGTTCAGATCTCCCAATTGTTTATTGATCATATCCTTTTTGGTCAGCAATAAGGATTCGATCTCTTGCGTGTCTACCAAAGGCAATTCGCCCTCTTCGCGTTCTCCGACTAAAACGGAAAGCTGGTTCAGAGCTTCTTCACTGCCCACTGCCTGTATATAATCATTTTCATGGAGCACCGTTTGTGCTGTGGGGATGGAAATGATTTCATCATGTTTATGGCGTGAAATAACAGCTCCTGTCATGGCCCGTGCGTTGATTTGCATCAGGCTGCGGTTGAATACGGCAGGATTTGTAACACGATAGATACAGGTTGTCAGTTCGGGAAATTGGCCGCGACGTTCTTTTTCCAGTCGGCGGGCCTCCTTGTCCAGATCGATACGCATGATACGGGGGAGCAGTTTTACAAACAGGATGACACCAATAACTCCAAACGGATAAGCGATACCATAGGAAATGGATGCCAACGGAGAATTTGTACTGTCGATAGCTACGGCAAGTCCTGGTGTACTGGTCAGCGCACCGGCTATCAAACCTACCACACTAGGCGTATCGATGTCGAATAGGTATTTGAGCCCGACAGCTGTAAGAGAAGCCGAGCAGATAATCAGCATGGTAATGATGATCAGGGTCTTTCCTTTGCTTCGGAACGAGTCGAAGAAACCGGGGCCGGCCTGAATACCGATAGTAAAGATGAAAAGTACCAATCCGAAGTTTCCTAATTCTTTAGGAATGACTACACCGAAGTGTCCGAAGAGAAGAGCAATGAAAATAATTGCGGAAACATCCAGTGATAAACCTTTGATTTTGATTTTTCCCAGCATGAAACCCAATGCGACAATGAGGAAAAGGGCGAAATAGGAGGAATTAAGTAGGTCAGCAAACATGAATTTAGATTATTTGTTGATTTTGCCGCAAAGGTACGGAAAAAGGAGCCAAATTCATAGTCTGGCTCCTTAATAATCACTATCTAATGTAGTTGTTTCAATAATTCCTCTACCGCTACTTTCAGTTGTGCGTCTTCGCCTTTCACAATTGTTTCGGGTGAGTTGGCTACTTTTATATCCGGTTCCAACTGAGTATTCTCCAGATAACTGCCATCAGGCAGGCGGTAGCCAATCACAGGAATACCGAATACCAAGGTCGGATCTTGCAGGCGTTCCCATGATACACTGGTCATAGTGCCTGGGACAGGCATACCTACCAGCTTGCCCAGTTTCTGATGACTGTATACCCACGGTGTGCCGTGTGCATTGGAATAGTTGGCTTCGCACGTCAACATGATGGATGGCTTGTTCCAGCGGCGGCTGGGCATATCGCAGGCTTCACGACCGCGAACCACCTGTGTGAAGTATTTCTTACCACTGAACAATATTTCTATATCTTCGTGCAGACGACCGCCTCCGTTGAAACGTGTGTCGATGACAATACCTTCGCAGTTATTGTATTTTCCCAAAATGTCCGAGTAGATGGAGCGGAAACTGTCATCACCCATAGACTTGATGTGCACGTAGCCCAGTTTACCGTTCGACCACTTTTCAACATCTGCCGCACGTTGTTTTACCCAGCGTTCGTAAAGCAATGCGCTGAGTTCACTGTCCTTGATGGGGATTACTACTTCTTCCCAACGCTCTTTCGTCTTTGGATTATAGAGTGAAACAAGAGTTTTCTTTTTTACCTTGTCATTGAGAAGCACGTAATAATCGGTTTCGGGAGTAATCTCTTTGCCATCAATCTTTTCAATGACAACGCCGGCTTTCACCTTTGTGGTAGCCTTGTCGAACGGGCCTTTTTCTATCACTTCGGCAATGAGCATTCCTTTATCCTGATAGTTCCAGTCGAAAAGTAGCCCCAGGCTGGCTGTAGGCTCGCTTTGACCGTCCGGATAGAAACGGCCTCCGGTATGAGAGACATTCAATTCGCCCAGCCATTCACTTAAAAGTTCGGAGAAGTCATAATTATTATTGATGTGCGGCAGAAACTTACGATAGGCTGCCGTCATGGCATCCCAATTGACTCCGTGCATATTGGTATTGTAGAAACGCTTTTGCTGTTGCTTGTATACATGGTCAAACATATACTCGCGTTCGGCCGCCAGATCCAGTTTTACCTGAGCAAGATATTTAATGGGCTTCAGGTCATCGGAAGCCATGTTCATCTTCTGCATATTCTTACCGTTCAGAATGAAGAGGTTTTTTCCTTCTTTATCCATTTCCAGGGAAGTCCACCCGGCATCTACTTTGTGGAGTAGCTTGGTTTCCTTCTTGCGCAGATCCATCTTCCATAAGTTACGTCCACCTTCGGCACTTGCCAGGTAATAGAGGGTTTTGCCATCTTTGGAGATGAGGGTACTTCCCATATTAGATGAATTTGGAGTGAGACGCACGATGCGGTCTTCTATGTTTTTCAACTCTACCACGACATCTTTTACCTTACTGCTGTCTTTTTCCGCTATTTTCTTCCGGTCGGCGTTTGCTTCTTTATACAGTTCGTAATCCTCTTTGCTCAGACGGAATTTATCGTATGCATCCTGATTCAGGAATACCAGCATGGCATCATCCAGTGAACCCCATGAAGCATGCGCACGCATACCGTAGCGTTCGGTGATGAAAAGAATGGCGTTACCGTCGAGCACGAAGCTGGGCGAACCGCTTGTGTATCCGCTATTAGTCAGATTGACAATCTCGCCATTGCCTTGTGCGCTGACCAGACCTATATCCGAGTATGGATCGTGCTTGTTTCCGATAAATTCCAGTGTAAACCATTTGCCGTCCGGAGACCATGCATAGTCAAATCCTCCGCCTGTACTGTACCAGGTAGAGCCATCGGTGATCCGGCGTACTTTCTTGGTTTCCAAGTTGAGCACCATCAGGCGGTTACGGCCTTCAATGAAAGCTAACTCCTTACCGTCGGGTGAGAATTGCGGATGTGAACGTTCTACGGTGGTAGAGGGTAATAGCACCTCTTCCTTTATTAAAGTTGCGTTCGGGAAATTCGGATCTTCTTCCCGAACTATCTTAGCCAGATAAATCTGCCAGTTGCCACTACGTTCACTGGCGTAGGCCAGCGTCCGGTTGTCCGGAGCAAACGAGAGGCCATCTTCTTCTGCTGCCGTATGTGTGATCTGTTTGGTCGTGGCATAGTCCGCAGACGTGACGAATACTTCACCACGTACAGTGAAAGCAATCTGTTTGCCATCCGGCGAAACTGTAGCGGAGGTTGCTTTATCCGGATATTTCAGATAGGCTATTTGCGGCTGGTCGTCGCGAATGATTTCCACATTTATCTTCCGGGGATTCGTCCCTTCCTGCTGGGTATAAATCTCACCGTCGTATCCATAACACAAAGTGCCATTATTGCTCATTGAAAGGAAACGTACAGGGTGAGTTTTAAAACTGGTGATTGCTTTTACAGATTGCGGTTGTGAAAGCGGGAAAGAATATACATTGAATGAGTTGCCATTGCGTTCGCTCAGGAAGTACACGGTTTGTCCGTCCGGTGATAATACCGGATTGCGGTCTTCACCTCCGCGCTGGGTGAGGTTAGTGTGTGTGCCTGTCCGGACATCGTACATCCACACGTCGCGGGTGATGGAAGAAGTATGATGTTTTCTCCATTCGTTTTCACCTCCTTTGCGGTCCTGATAGAAAAAGCGTTTACCGGATTTATCGAAACATACAGCTTCGGCAGGGGTGGCCAGAATTTGTTCCGTGCGTCCGCCTGCTGAGGGAACTTTGTAGAGTTCAGTCATTGAAGCGGCGGGAAAGAGGGCGCTACTTGCGGGGTCCTGAATGGATGCCGCGAATAGGACATATTTGCCGTCCGGAGTAAAAGTGGAGGGGATTTCATTGGTTGAATGAGTAGTCAGCCGCCGGGCTGTTCCACCATTTGCGGACATCACAAAGATGTCGAAATTTCCATTCCTGTCACTGGCGAAGGCTATCTGTTTGCCATCCGGTGACCATACTGGGGTACATTCGTAAGAGTCTTGTGTAGTAAGCTGTGTAGCTGTTCCGCCCGTGGCTGGTACTTTGTAGATGTCCCCTTTATAGCAAAATACAATTTCTGTTCCGTCGGGTGAGATTTGTACATCACGCATCCAAAGGGGAGTTGTCGCATAGCTGGTTATTGCCGTGAAGCTAAAGGCAATGTAAGCAAGAATTTTCTTCATAAGTATATTTAATGCGTTTTTATGCAAATATAGGTAATTAGTCCGTAAATATGAAAAAAAGTCATTATTTTCCCTTACTCTGTTCAATCTGTTGATATCTACCGATACGATTCTTGCTGTTTCTGCAAATGTTGAAATCAACTTTTTACAATATAGTCGGTCTTAAAGTATATGAAAATAAGATTGTCACCTGCTGTTATTCAAACAAGCGGCTACGCATACGTTGTTTATTATCACCAGTCTCACAAATATAGTAATGTAGAATTATTACATCTAAAGAATTCATCAACAATAGAAACTATAGTATTGCGGACTTTGTGATTACGGGGAGATTTGTGATTGTTGATATTGGCAATGATCAATTGGTATGAATTTGGGGATAACAAGACAGCATCTTCCATAAAGCCGACAGAATAATGCACACCACCATCTGTAAAGAATTGATAGAAATCCGTTCTGTTCGGTCGGCTCTACTTGATAGGGAGTTTAAACCGCATGATAGGCATGAGCATATATAAAAGCAAAAAGCATCGATAACCTTGCGATTATCAATGCTTTATCGGTAGTCGGGATGACAAGATTCGAACTTGCGACCACACGCCCCCCAGACTTTTGAATTTATAGCTTGATAATGATTGATTATCAGATATATACACCCATGTCTATACTGCTCGGTTTAAATATGAGTTTAAACAAGGTTTATAACAGAGATATGGTGGATATTTAGATTGAGTAACTTTTAAATGGCGACACTGAATTTCTTCAATGTCGCCTTATTACTTAGTATTAGTTAACTTTCTTACAATAGAATGTTATGATACCTTCATCATCCCATTGCCAGTGAAATTCACTATCTGTAAGTTTCAATACTTCGATGGTATAAGAATTATCTTGGTTGACATAACTTGCGTTAATAATCTTCTTATCTGCATCATAAGTATAAGTACTGTAATCAGACTTTGTTTCTCCATTATCATCTGTAAAATAGAGATGCTTTTCTGTAACGACAAAATACGGATGACCATCCCATTCTAAGGTTTCTCCATCTTCGTTTATCTTTTCAATTTTCCACTTACCTACAAGGCTTGCAGCATTACCACCTCCCTCTTCATCATCATCACCACAAGCCATAAAGCTCACACTCATAATTACGGCAATAATTGCCATTCCAATAAATCTTAATGTTTTCATTTGAATAAATCTATTTGTGCTTCCATGTTCCCAATGGATAGCATTAATAAATAAGACAGTTGTGGGGAACACAGCATGAAGCTGCACACCGTTAAAATTGATTGCGACGTCAGAGATAGAATTTCTGTGTTTTTTGAAATATGTATTAGTAGCCAGTGTTCCCTACTGACTGTTATACAATAAGAAAGCGTGGGAACTATCGAATATTACTATCGTGAGGCTCTGGACTGCCCTAACATTGGTAATAAACAATAGCCCACGCCAAACGTTATATAATCCACTAAACAAGTGGGTATATAGCATTGACGTGAGCGTTCTTGCCTATTATTCCAATGTTATGAAATTGTCCAGATTTCACGATAGAATAATATCTTAAACGCTCTTCGTTAACTAATAAGTCCTTTCAGTTCTAACTCATTAGACCTCTGAAATTGCTGCAAAGTTACGAAAAGTGTTTATAATGGCAAGAACTATTGTTTATTAAAAGCTCATGTTTTTATAAATTGATTCTTTATCCGTTGAACTGTAGAAATACCAATACCTTGCAGTTTGGCAATATTCCTAATTGAATAGCCTTTCTTTAATAAAGCTATGGTATCTCTGTATTCCTCTTTCTTTCTGTCTTCCGTTTTAATACTGCCTTTCTTTCTTCCCAATTTACCACCTTTGGCAATGTAGTTAGCCCTACCACTGTTTAAGCGGTATTGTATATTTGACCGCTCTATGTTTCCCATCTCTGCCAATAAAGTTGTGAGTACTGAAACAATAGGATTGACCTTGCCATCTGTCTGTAAAGTGTAAAGCCCTAAATTCTGAATATATACAGATACCTTTGCCTCATGCAGTATTTCTAAAGAGCGAAGCACCTGCAAAGTACTTCTTCCCAAACGTGAGAGTTCAGATAGCAATAAGTAATTGACTGAATGTTGAGTGCAATACTCCAAACAGTCCGTTAGAACTTGCCTTTCCTCATTCTTCTTTGCGCCACTGATATGTTCCTCAAATATATTAATGATTTCTATATTCTTGGAAATGGCATACTTCTTTAAATCCTCTATCTGTCTTGTTGTGTCCTGTCTGTCATTATTTGACGAGACACGGGCATAAATTACCGCTTTTGTTTCCATCTTATTCTTTGATTAAAGTGATAACAGAAAGAAGCGTGTTCAAACCACTTATATAGATTTATTTGAACACAACTTCTTTTTGATAACTATTCGGCTTACTTGTTTTCCATGCCTTTTAGTAATGGCAGTAAAAGCACAATTGCAAAAAGCGGAACACAACCAATAAACATAGTGACTATTACAAAGAATAGCCAAACTAAAAATTTTATAAAGAACATCTTCGTTGTTTTTAAGTGATTAATAATTAATTGAAAGGTCTATTGCCATACTGATAATCTATTATAGATAAGCATACCCTATCAAAGAAAGAATGTCCTTTATCTGAATAGAAATACTTTTGATAGATATTATCATGTGTATCATTGGATAAAACATCCAATTTCAGCAACCAATATTTAAGAGCTTGTAATCTCTTTATGTATTGGAGATTATTTTCAGAATGGCAAATCAGTTCTTTCAGATATTCAATCTTATCTATAATGTTTTTCATTTCATTACTCATAACATTACAATTTAATAAAAAGGAGAATACTCCTTTTAAGAATATTCTCCATCACAATCAATCAATAAACCATCTATATTTTTCGTCTCCATGCAAAGCCGCATTTATACCAATTGCCATTTCTGTGGCATTTAGTGACCTGTCGAGGAAACTGTCTATATAGCTGTTCTTGTTAGCACCTGTCAGTAAATTGTAGAATTTCCACATTGATAATTCATTGCCAAAACTGCCAAAGTTATCATCACTTATATATGCTTTAGCAACACTGTTTATCTGTGTATCTGTCAGTAACATACGAGGCAGTGACTTTTGAAAACCTTGTGGCAATGATTGATAAAGCCGCATTTTGCCTAATAGTTGGCAGAATTGATGTTCTGTCATACAGGTATTGCCAAAAGACTGCATTAAATGTATGTGCTTGGCTGGGTTATACCTATGGAACATTTCTAATATGGCACGGTATAACTCATTTGTATTGGTTACTTCCAAACATGAAAGATAACCGTCTGTTGATACACATAAGTTCGTACACACTTTACAGGTAAAGCCTATGAATACCTTGAAACGCTCTGCGGTCTTCTTACTATATAAGTTCGTATGGTTATAAGCCCTAACTCCACCTATGGTAAGAGTTAACCTATTACCGTTCACAGTCTCGTAAATAGTAGGAATTTCAATCACAAAAGCACATCTTTCATAATAGATAGTCTTGTCACTCTCTAATAATTGATTGGCAGGCTTGTGAATTGCTTCGGGTATTCTTCCTTTAATAACATGAGATACCCTAATATCAGGTAGTTCAATCTGTTCACCTTGAAAGAATGTCCTTGCAGCGTCTTGCACCGTTTCAATGAATGAAACATGTGATAATGTAGCTTCATTATCTTTGGCGAATACAGGAATGATACAGTCACTCTTTAGATGTTCCAAAGTAGCCTCCATAGTATTGGCTTCAATGAACAAAGGTCTCTTTTCCCTTGTGGGCTGTTCTTCCATTACTAAAGTTGCATCTTCCGCATACTCACCCAAATTCAATGTTCTTCTGTTCTGTGGCAAATTGCCAATTACTAAATTTCTCATAACTAATTAATTTTTAAATGGTTTATAAATTGATGGAATGAAGAAATAGATATTTCATTTTTCTTCAAGTACTCTAGGGGGGTGTTAGAAAGTACTCTTCATTCTCTCTCGTAACTATTCTATTCATAAACCTATGAGAATTAACTATATATATACCTTAGTCTTTAAAGATGAGGGGAGGGGTATTTATATATAAGTACCTGTACTTTATCGTGCGTATTATCGTCCTGTTTTATATATGTGGAGGTAGTTACAGCCATTTCAGAACTGGCATCACCATAGAGCCATTGTTTAAGGAATGTATGCCATTCGTTTTTTTACCTAATTTTTTATTTGTAAATTTGTAATACTTTAGAAAACGAAAATGACATATCTTCAAATAGTCCACATCTTCCAATTATGACTAATGTTGAGGATAACTAATTTTTCTCTTGTAATCTTCCATAGATAAATTCATGCCATCAGATTAAAAATGAGCCATGCTATAAGCAACGGACTTATAGGGCTTTTTTCGTTTTGTACAATAGCGGTCAAAAGTGGGGCATTTAGGCGTGTGCCCCGCTTCCTGCCGCTTACTAATTTTCATTGTTATATGACCCATGTAGAAGTATATACCTATCAGGAACTGCGTGAAATAGCCTTACAGAACGGCATAAGGGACAATAAAGTCCATATCGGCGTATGGTTACAGACACAAGGCTATCAGAAACAGAGAGTACAGATTAACCACATAAGAAAAACATTTTATTTAAAATCCCATGATTGAGACAAGAATCCCAATAGCACCTGACACAAGTACCACCCTTACAGATGAAACAACAGAACACATTGTTAATCACAGGGTAACAATCAAAATAGACAGAGATTCTTTAAAAAAGAAATATGCAGAACTATACGAGCGACTGGCAAAAGTGGCGGAGAACTGTAACTTTACTCCGAAAAAGAGGCTTGTAAAAAAACAGGGGTACGGACATGTAAAAAAACAGGGTGTGCATACTAATAACTATATAGATAATAACTAATAAGCATAGACTTCTTGCGAAGTCTGCGTGACATATACACTCATATTTTTTCCAATGTATATAAATCGACTGACAAAAGAAACCTACCAGAACAGGAAAGAGGCTAAAATAGCCTTGGGAACTTCACTGTTCAATAAGTTATTCAAAGAAAAGATAATTCATTTTATTAATGACATGCCATCTGCCAACTATGGGATTCAGACTGATACCAGCGAGTAGAATGCTGGGGCTTGCAGCCAATGAAGCATACACCTATTTCTGTTTATTGATAAAGTCAGACTTCAATACATATATTTCACATGTAAAGCTCGATACGCTATCGGAACTTACAGGAATAAAAGAGACAGAATATATATCCAAACATATCAACACTTTAATTTCTAAAGATTTAATCCTTTATAAAGATAAGCAACGGCATCTTGGTAACAAGGGAGTTTTCGACACCTGCACTTACTATCTTTATAAACCAGAAAATGACTGGATTCGTATAGATACGGACTTATTGCAGGCGGACATATCCAACAAACTCAAAGGATTTCTCATCTTATTAAAGTGTCTATGCCTTAATAATACGAATTATACCGGATATAATAAATCAAAAATCAGTGAACTGCTCCATATCTCCCGACCGACTCTGAACGCTTATTTAAACCAGTGTATTGAAATAGGGTTGGTAAAAGAGAACGAAAAAGGCGGGTATGCAATTACAGATACACATCTGTTTAAAGTTGATGCAGTAAAGAATACACCGGACAGATTCTATTCTCCTGTCCGTGAATATTTGCAGCAACGGGGATTAATACCACCTGTTTACGAGAAAAAATATGTATGGAAGATGATGTATCATTTCAGTGGTATTCCTGACTATATGATTGCATCCTTAGAAAAGAAACATATTCCCCAAGGAACGAATTGTACTTGGGCGTATCTCGCAAAAATTCTAAAAGTGGATGTGGCAGAAAAGTCCCGTCAAGAGAAACGTTCCTTTATATTATAAATGTAAAATGCTTATAAAACAATGAAGTCCAACGTATAATGCGTTGAACTTCAGTTTTTAGTAAGTAAAGTATGTCTAAACTCTATTATTCAAGAGTGAGGGACATTTTTTGAACGGGGTCTATAAAAGTGTTTTTTGAGAAAAAATGTCCTCTTCCCCTTAATTCCATTTTTTCATGCCCTATTCTTTAGCAAAAAAAGTAATGCTGTCATCAAAGCTAATAATACAACTTTACAAATGTTTATAATGCAAAAATCCTATCAAGCTATAATCTGCAAAAAAAGTAACAAAAAAATATCGGCTGGCAGTCTTATTAAGGAGGACATTTTTCAAACAGGGTCTATAAAAGTGTTTTTTTCAGAAAAATGTCCTTGTCCTATATAATCTCACTAATCAGCAAATATCCCCTGTCTCCTTTGACCTTGCATTCGGAGGCAGTAAAAAAATCACTGATAGTTTTACCTGTAATGGCTTTGGGCGGATGTATCTCCAACAGTCCATAAATCCGAGTGATTTCTTCTTTTATAAATTTGCAGGAATACCTGTTGCCCACTTGGAAAGAATTCTTTATTAACTGAATGACTTCCGTTCCCGTTGCCTTCTCATTATATCGCTTCTGTATCATGGCTTCCGTTATCCTTTTCTTGGAATAATTCAACTGTTCAATCACGGCTTTACCCACTATATCATAAGCTTCAACGATAAAAGGGTCTGCTGCCATCAAGTCCTGTTTGTATTCCAGTTCCATTTCCGTGGCACATTCTCCAAGCATCTCCAACTGGCGGACAATTTCTTTGCGCTTGTCTTTAATGGATAAGGACTTGTTTTCCCTTTGCAGACGCTCCCCATCCCCCAAAGTACAATAAAATCCTTTCAGATAAGAGGTGAAAGAAGGACAATTGCGATACGCCTCATGGAAAGAACTCTCTTCGTGGTAGTAGTTCTTTATCAGTTCTTCATCCATGTAATTGTCTTTGGCAAACCAGTTCTCCTTTCCTTCCTTGTCCAGCATCCGGTTGAATGGCAAGCTTTCCAATGCTGCACGGTAAGCGTCACGGGATGCCCTGTCCGCAGCACAATCATAGAAGTTTTTCATGCTTTTATATATTTCCCCGCAACAGACAAGATATCCTTTTATTTCATCTTGGGTTCTTTGGGGCAATCCTTTATTTGTATTGCTGATATGGGAGATTGAAGACACCCCGTTCCGAAACCGTCCCACTATCTGGATGGTATCCGTATAAGGGTCTATCATCGTGTGTTCAGCAAAGAAAACATCGGTCAGTATGATTACATCAGGTTTCTCTTCCAGTTCAATATCCACCGCATTGAAGAAACGGCTTGTGAAGAAGTTGTACCTTTTCATTTTGTTTTTTTCCCATTGGTCGGAAGCATTCTTGAATTTATCCCTCTTTAGCTTCTCCACGCTTTTCGGGGCACAGAATACAGCCGACTGTTCCAACAAATCCAATTGTTTCATCAATGAATAGATTATGTCCGTTGAATTTATAAAGATGCAGACCTGCCTGTCTTCCAATTCTGGGAGTAGGTTCTTGAACGCTTGCAGGGTATTGTTCGTGTGGTACAGCCATATCTCCTTTTTATAATCGAAATCGGGCTGTATCTCTATTGTCTGGAAATGCTGTTCCTTGAAACGGGGGTCACTGAATTCTATCGGTGTAGCTGATACCAGTGCCTTGTTCTCAAACCGGAAGAAATCATTCAGAGGCAAAATGATGTCATTACGGTAATCCGCATCCTTTATCAGCTTATGGCATTCGTCAAACAGGAGGAAGCAATGGCTGTATATGTCCATTTCCAACTCTTCAAAGGCTGACTTTATTTTCGGAAAGCTTTCGGGCGTAGTCAGTATCTTATAATATGTCTTGGTGCTTCTTTCCAGATAGTTTATGACATCATCAGTGTATATGCCTTCATGCACTCCGAACAAATTGTCATTCTTATGCTTGGGGTCGCTGCATTTACCTGTGATAACGGGAACATTAGGCTCTATGATGATGGAATTGCGCTTTGCCTTGATTTCTCCATAAGTAGCACCAAGTCCGGTCAACTTCTTATAAAAGACTGTATTGGTAGGTATTTCGGGAAGAACTTCGGTAAGGTATTGTACCTTACCGAGTTCGTTCATACTGATTTTAATCTTTGTCATCGTCGTTACCATTGTCATCCACCATGTTGTCCATAGCATTTTCATACTCTTCCTGTCTTATTGCATCATAGTCAGGTGTTTCCTGCAATAAGTTACCGGGAGTATTGGCTTCCTGAACATACTTACTTAATTCATCAAATGGTTTAACTTTCACTATTGACATAATATAAAAAATTAATAGATTAATAAATAAGGGAAGGGATTGACCTTCCCCGTGAGTTATTCTTTTATGCAATCAAATCTCTTTCTATCAGATAATCCAGCAATTCAGTTGTCCTTGCCAAGCGGAAGAAGATTTTTCCTTTCAGATAAGACGCATATCCCTTGATATATTCACTTCTTTCACGGAACAAGGGAACGAACTGCAATCTTTTTTCATCGTATGCAGCCAACTGTCTGAATATTGCAAGCTGGAAATCCTTGTCTTCATCCTCTTCGAAAGCTGTCACATTGCAGGGATTGAAACCGAAGTCCTCGGTCTCTCCGGTCTGCAAATAAGTGCGCAGCCAATTCAGACCTTCTTGGTTTAATATCAGTTGGAAACCGGAAATCCTTTTTGATTCAATCCAAGCACAGGGAAAGTTATCCTTGTTAGTGTAGAATTTGACTGTCAACTGTTCGCCTCTTCTCATCATAACCTTTAATGCGTTCATTGCGCTTTCGTTGTCATACTGTGCTACCGCTTTCTTTACTTCAAAAATCAATTCCATAATTTTCTTTTTTAATTAGTTAAACATTACCAATCTCAAACGAGGTGCGCACCGTGTTCTTGATTATGATGCAAACTTACAGAGAAGTAGAAACGTATGAAATGAAGAAAAAAACATAAAGAATTCCCTTTTTTTATGTTTATTTCTTTATGTAAAAATACAGACGGTAACATATTGTTTATTAGCTATATATCTTTATTTATAATAGTTCTGCAATTAAAAACGGAATATTATTTCTTTTTATCTTATGTGCTTTACCAATAGGATTTCAAGTCTCCAATAGGGTTGTTGGGGGACATTTTACACATGGGGATTTTCCACCAGTTTGGGCGGACTTCATATTTCTGCAAATTTCTGATTGTGGCACGTAGATTCAGTATGTCGTTTTTGTTGCTGTCTTCATCAATCAACCCAAGATATATAAGAAGCTCCAGCATGAACTTCCCTTCATTATCTGTCAGAGCTTTACCTTTGGCTGCAAATGATGAATGACGCAACAGGTTATAGATGCTGAGGGTTACTGTATCAAGAATTGCATTTTCCCGCTTTCTGCCCCTTTTGCCAATGCTGGGATAATCTTTATCAAGTTCTCTTTCTGCTTCCTCCAAAGAAGGTGTGCCCAAGTATTTATCAAGATAGGGAGTTATCATGTTGAGAAACCAGCCATCATCGTTTGTAAGCTCTATCTTCTGCTTGTTGTATTCAATTGTGATGGTGTTATTCTTACTTTTCTTCCTCTCATGGAACATCTTGTACAGGTTCAACATGTCTGGACGAATGGAATAGCTGTACTTTACTTGCATAGGGTCAGCAACGTAATCCTCAAAGTCAAAGTAGCCGTTTGTCTGTGTATGCTTATAGTATATGCAGACAATTAGGAGAATTCCGTAGAAGACATCTTGGTCTTGTTGCTCAAAGGAGGGGTCTTCATTATTGCTGTATGAATTCCAAAGTTCCTCTATGCGTTCAGTTTTATAGTTGCCGCTTTCAAGCACGAGGTTCTTTCCAACGGTCATACTGAACTCATATCTTTCTTCATCTGTTCCATTGTTGGGATATGGAATGCTCTGTTCTTCTTTCTTTATGGATAAGTACAGGTCTTGCACTTCTGTTGGAAACTTCTTGCCAAGAAGATACACATCAGAAATGTAGTCCAGCTCATTATGCAGCATTGAACGGCTGAAACCTGCTTCATCAGTCAGCCATGATTCTATTCTTTTTATTGTGTTGATTGGTATTATCTGATATTCCATTATTTTTGTTTTTGTGTGTAAAGATATAAAAATACCACTTCACTGTAAAAATGAAATGGCATTTTTTTTAAAGAAGGTTCTGCATGGCGGCATCTATCTGTTCATTATCAAAATGGCTAAGATATATTTGTGTTGTTTTAATATCTTGATGTCCTAATGCTTCCGAAATAATACCTATATTAACTCCTGACTTCTTTAGAATAGTGGCGAATGAGTGCCTTGCAACGTATGTAGTGACTTCTGCATTGATGTTTAACTCTTTTGCAAATAAGCGTAATTCTTGGTTGACTTGATGGCAAATTTTATGTATGCGGTTATTCTTCTGCATAGGTGTAATATGCCGCTTATTATGCAGGATTGGAAATAGAAAACTTGTTTGTAAACAATAGTAGTTATATTTTTGGATAATCTCTAATGCTTTATCTGATAGTATAAGATTGATATTTCCATGTGTTTTCTGCCGTTGGTAAATAAGCCTTCCTTCTACTATGTTTTTACATGTAAGATTGGCTATATCCACGAAAGAGATTCCACCACATAGATAAGAGAATGAAAACAAGTCATGTGTTAGCTGTCGGAGTTCACTCTTACCACTGCAATCAGTGTTAATAATCTTTAGAATGTCTTCTTTTGATAGTGCTCGCTTAATCGTCTTGGTATTGAAACGGCTTAATTTGTATTCTATAAATGGATTTTTCTCTCTACTGACGATTTTAGCCTCAATTGCCTTGTTGAATGTTGCGCGTAACGTTCGAAACTGATAACTTAGAGTAGTATCTTTGTTACCTTTACTTCGTAACCAGTCTTCAAGTTTTTTACAGAATGCCACATCTATATGGCTGAAAGTGTAATCCAGCTTCTTGCCTTTATTGAAGTTCTTTAAAGTGTTATATGAGTTGAGATAGGCATAACTGTTGCCAATTTGCCCCTTTTCTCTCAGTTCATTAATTGTAAGTTGATAGAATTCTTCAACTGTTTTAGCTTTGATTTCATCATTAGTCTCGTTAATTAATGAAGTAGCTGTAAATTCTTCATCGTTAGCTTTCTTCTCTAATACCTTTTGTTGATACTCTAATTTAGCCTTAAGGATAATCTTTAGGATTAGGTCTTTATTAGGACAGTTGGACTTGGGGATATTTTTTTTAAAGTCCCAATGTTTCTCAGAGATTGATATATTCAAACTCTTGTACTTTATCTTTCTGTTCTGAGTGATTCTCAGCATAAGAGGATGCTCTCCATTAGATAAGGTTTTACTCTTGTAGCATATAATAGATATGGTAGTATTCATTGATGATATGGTTTAAACCTCAGTTTAAACATTTTGTTTAAACCCACGTTTAAACCGCATGATAGGCATGAGCATATATAAAAGCAAAAAGCATCGATAACCTTGCGATTATCAATGCTTTATCGGTAGTCGGGATGACAAGATTCGAACTTGCGACCACACGCCCCCCAGACGCGTACTCTACCGGGCTGAGCTACATCCCGAATTGCGGATGCAAAAGTAGTGCTTTATTTTTAAATAGCAAATATTTCCGTTGATTTTTGTTTTACTATTATCTTATTAGATAACGCATCTCTCTTATTCTTAATCTGTTATGGTGGAAAGTTTATTCTACTTTAGAATTAACCGAGGTGATGCTGTAACCTTTCATTTGATTATTACTAATGCGAATCGGTAGTTGAAATTCATTCATAATAGAAAAGAAAGGAATAAAGTTACGAGCTACAGGCTACAAGTAGCTGCGCTATGTTCCGAAAGGCACTTGTAGCTTGTAGCCTGTAGCTCGTAACTGATTTATATCCCTATAAAACTGCACTATCTTTTTGCGATTCTCCCATCAGTGGTTTCTTTTGCTTTTTCGGCATGAAACGGTTGTTCGTCTCATACAAGCTGTATTTTTTTCTCTATTATTCCTTTTCAGGACTAATCATTGAAACTTCTACCTCATTTTTCTGTTTGAACAGATCATCGGCAAACTTCTGAATATCTTTGGTTGTAATGCTGTTTACAATCTGTTCGTAGTCTTTTACAGGATTCATTCCGGTGAACAAATACTCATCGATGCTTCCCATCCAGTAGCCGTTTTCTTTCAGGTCTTCGGTATGCTTCTTCAACATGAACTCTTTTACCTTATTAAGATTGGTTTCAGATGGTCCTTCTTTGGCTATGTGTTCTATTTCCGCAAAGATGATTTTCATTAGTTTTTCCCGTTTAGAGGGTGCTGTGTCGAAAATTACTTGCAGTCCGGCTATCTCTTTAGGATATTTGGAGAGGTTACCACCTACGTATACGCTGTAAGTTCCGCCTTCATCTTCGCGTACTTTCTCTGTATAAACCAAGTCCATGACCTGGCCAGTCATATCCATCAGAATGGTATTTCTTAAATCATACTTGCATGTACCGATAAAGGAAACGAAATTAGAGGCTTTGGCTGTTTCCTGTTCACGGATGAACTCATTTTTGTAAACTCCTTTGCGATATTCTATTTTGTTATCTTTGAATGATTCCTTGCGGTTGATTGAAGGCAATGTTCCGAGATATTCGGCAATAAGCGGTTTCATCTCTTCAATATCTACATTACCAACAAAGATGAAGGTGAAATCGCTGGCATCTTTGAAACGATCCTGATACATTGCCAGTATCTTGTCATAATCCATCTTGTCGACCATATCGGACTTGACGCGTAGAGTACGGGGATGTCCCATTCGCAGAGCATACGTGACGCTGTCTCCGAATGCCGTCATGGGGTTCATTTCCTGGTTCAGCCAGGCTGCTTTGTTACGATTCTTGTAGGATGCGAAAGCATCATCGTCCCGGCGTGGTGCGGTAAATGTCAGATAGGTAAGCTGCATCATCGTCTCAAAGTCTTTTGGAGAGCAGTAACCATTGACGGACTCTGTCTTGTCACCGATGCCGTACCCCACAGAAGCTCTTTTACCTGCCAATACTTTTTCAAGTTCAACGGCGCTGAAGTTGCCCAAACCACCTACGGAGACGGCATCTAAACCATTGATGTTGATAATTTCCGAATCCGGAAACAGCGAACTTCCGCCCGGACTCACACCTTTCATGATAATCTCATCAGCTTTGAAGTCGGTCTTCTTGATGATTACTTTTACTCCGTTAGATAGTGTCAGCATGGTAGTGCCGAATACATCGTCCTTTTGTTCGGAAATGATTTTTCCTCCTTTCGGAGTTTCTCTCATCAGGGGCTCGTCTGATACTTTGTCGACGTATGGAGTCAGCTCCTCGGTTTTTACATCTTGCAGAATTTTCTTGATGGCATCTTCCGTCGGCATTTTTAGATTTTCTTTTTCGGGGCCGAAGATGGCGACCACCTGGTTGGTGTCCGTTACAAGTGTTTGCATCATCATGTTCAAAGGTTCTACGGGGATGCTCGGAGCTATCTGGCTGATGATGCCATATTCGTTTTCAATGCCCGGTATGGGTTCGTTATCAAGGAAGTGACGTACATATTCATTGATGTATTCATCGTTCTTGCGTTTGTCACGTTCGTTGTAGGCGGATTCCAAGTTGCGCAAATACTCGGCGCGGGCACGTTGGTATTCGCTCTCGGTGAAGCCGAACCGGCGGGCACGTTCCATTTCGCGAAGTAAGGTGGCGATACCACTTTCTACTGCATCTTCCTTGCAAACGACGATGCCGGTGAAGGCTTGTTTGGTTTTTGCAACGAAGAAGTCTCCGTCATAGCTTCCTGCGTAAATGTATGGAGGATTAGCTTCCTGAAGCAGTTCGTTTAATCGGGCATTCAGCATATTGCCAATAAGGTTGGTGGCATAGTTCTCCACCAGATATCCGATTTTGTCTTTCTCTGAGTCGGGAGTCGCCTTATGTTTGTTGAAGACGATGGCTTGAATATGAGGCTGTTCCTTATCCCGGGCAATAAGCACGATCGGCTCTTTGTTGTCATTTACCGGATAATACTCGCGTTTGGCAGCGTTGGGTTGTGCGGGGACATCGGCGAATAGTTTCTTGATCTGGACTTCGACGGCATCCACATCAATATCTCCTACCACAACGATACCTTGCAGGTCGGGGCGATACCATTTCTCATAATAATCCCTCAATGTTTGCGGTTTGAAGTTCATCACTACATCCATGGTTCCGATAGGAAAACAAGTGGCATACTTGGTTCCGGCAAACATGGCGGGGAGCAGTTTTTCCTGGAAACGCTGCATGGCGCTCATACGTGTACGCCATTCTTCGTTGATAACGCCACGTTCTTTATCAATTTCTTTCGGATCCAGGGTCAGATCGTTGCTCCAGTCGTGCAGAATCAGCAGACAGGAATCGACAGCACCCGGAGTATTGACAGGAACATTGGAAATGTTGTAAACGGTTTCGTCTACGGAAGTATAAGCATTCAGATTTTCACCGAATTTTACTCCGATACGTTCCAGATATTGTTTCAGGGCATCGCCTGGGAAATGAGTAGTCCCGTTGAAACACATATGTTCGAGGAAGTGGGCGAGGCCGCGCTGGTTTTCCTCTTCCTGTATGGAACCTACTTTTTGGGCGATATAGAAATCGGCACGGTTGGCAGGGAGATTGTTTTTGCGGAGATAGTAAGTCAAACCATTATCCAGTTTGCCGATACGTACATTCGGGTCAATGGGAATAGGAGGTTGCTGCTGCGCGAGAGCTTGTTGGAAGTTACAGCATACAATCAACGCTATAACCAATAAACTGTGGAATAAATGTTTCATATCTATGAAGATTAAAAAATGAATATTGTTCTATTTGTCTGGGAAAAGGGAAATGAATCACAAAGAAAAGACTTTTTTTGTATGGAAGATATTTTGTAATAACCTTTTTTTGTACAAAACGAAATTTATCAGAAAGTATCATACCATGAAGCTAAGTTTAGTTTGTCTTATTCAGCCTTAAATGAGGTACTTAATGCAAAGCGTCCGATAACTACAGAATTTGCTTTACTTTTGGAGGCAGCTTTAGGTATCAATGCAGATTTGCTTGTAAGAATGCAAACGGATTATAATATGCAAGTAGCAC
>ERZ894240.295-NODE-295-length-61058-cov-28.796092_pt1 | contig 61058 bp, 45 predicted proteins | sample MGYA00380298_ERZ894240 | MGnify/ENA primary metagenome ERZ894240 (study PRJEB32331, sample SAMN06328419) | human gut metagenome | biome: human gut microbiome; feature: stool | host: Homo sapiens | collected 2014-06-27 ... | reverse complement strand
CTCAGGAACTTATAAAAATAGTTAAACTAAAGTGCTGCGGAATTAAGGTATATATTGTTTTATATTGAATAATGAAGAACATGAATGAAAAAAGTTAATGGAAGAAAATTTGTATTTAGTACAAAATGTACATCTACGATTAAGGTAATAAGTATTTTGTTAACGTTAAAAAATGCCCAATGAAAAAAAATCTAAAGTACAAGATTGAACTCTTGTTGTTTTCCCTATTTCTTTTTGTTCCATTCTTTACGTATGCTACAGCACAAAATGATGTAACAATAAGTTTGGATTTTACGAATGTTCCTTTAAGTAAAGTATTGAATGAGATCGGTCGTCAAACTTCACTACGTATTGTATACAATACTAAAGATGTGAACCCTGACCAAATTGTTTCAGTGAAAGTGAATTATCAGAAATTATCTTCTGTTATGGCGAATTTACTGGAAAACACTAATGCAACATTTACGGTAAAGAATGATTATCTGGTGCTTTATTCTTCTAAAGGTACTAATGCTGTAAAAGAAGAAGTTCAACAGAATAAGCGTATTATTAAGGGGCTGGTTTCTGATGAATTTGGAGAACCACTAATTGGCGTGAGTGTATTAGTGAAAGGTACTGCTACGGGAACTATCACTGATGTTGGTGGAAATTACTCTATAGAGATTCCAGATGACAATGCCGTACTTGAATTTAGTTATATAGGTTATCAAAAAACGCGATTATCAGTGGCCGGTACTACTTTATTTAATGTCGTTATGAAAGAAGATGCTCAGATTTTAGGTGAGGTAGTTGTAACAGCTATGGGCATTGAACGCGAGGCTAAGTCATTGACGTATGCTACTCAAACAGTAAAAGCTGAGGAAGTGACACGTATTAAAGAACCGAATTTTATTAATTCTCTTCAAGGTAAAAGTGCTGGTTTATTGATTACCCCGAATAATTCAGGAGCTGGCGGGGGATCTACAAAGATTGTATTACGTGGTCAGACTTCTATTTTGGGTACCAATCAGCCATTGATTGTTTTGGATGGTGTGCCGATGTCTAATGGCATGAGTGAACAAGCTACAGAATTAATGTCGGGAGCTGCCAGAGATGGTGGTGATTTACTTTCTACCATTAATCCGGATGATATTGCTTCTATGACAATTTTAAAAGGTCCGAATGCGGCTGCTCTATACGGTAGTTCTGCTAATAATGGTGTAATAATAATTAATACCAAGGCAGGTGAGCAAGGTTCGGTAAAAGTAAATGTTTCAAGCTCTACTTCTGTAGAAACATTATTCATGTATCCTAAAACCCAACAGGTTTATGGGCTAACTCCGAATGCAACATTAGAAGCTTGGGGACCGAAGATTAACGATATGACAACGGATGATATCGCTTCACAACCTTATTATACAGCTAATCCGCGTGATCCGGTGAAAGATTTTTTCGATGTGGGATTAACATTGAATAATGGCGTGACATTGAGTGGTGGTACAGAATTGGCCCGAACTTATTTCTCTTATAATAATACGACGCAATTTGGCATGGTACCTAATAATAAATTCAGTCGTCACAACTTTATGTTCAAAGAATCTTTTTCTCTCTTTAATAAAAAATTGGATATTAGTACTAGTTTGAATTATATTCATCAAAAAACGACTAACCGACCTGTGATTGGACGTGTATTAAGCCCATTACATGCACTTTATAGAATGCCATCTAATGTAGATATGCGTTATTTCCGTAATCACTATCAGCATACAGGAACTACTGCTGATCAGATGGTATATGATACGGCGCGAGGTAATCCTAAATTGGCGGGACAACCCATTCAGACGTGGTATTGGTACGATCAGCATCTGAATAACCCTTATTGGTTAGCTAATATGATGAACGATGAGGCTTATAAAGATCGAATACTTGGGAATTTGACAGCTAGAGTAAAAATATGGAAAAGTGTTGATTATCAAGCACGTGTCAATGTAGATATGACATTGAGTTCCGGGTTGAATACAGAATATGCTACGTCAATGCGTGAAGCACAGGGAAAAGGTGGTAAGTACTGGACTTCAAGTGGTAAGTCTGTAGATATCTATAACGATCATATGGTGACTATGAGTGAGCGTTTTGATGATAAAATAGACTTGAATATAGCTTTGGGTGCCAGCCTTTCGCGCTCATATAGTCGTTCTCATAATATCACAACTGAAATAGATACGGCAGGCATCCCAAATGCATTTGTTCCACAAAATTCGGCCTACAAACGTCCAGGTAATCCGAATGGTAGTGCTACACGAGCAGAAGATACATACGATTATTCTGATTGGTCGGCTGCTACTTTCGCTACGGCTTCAATAGGTTTTTGGGATAAAGTATATGTAGACGGAAGTTATCGTTTGGAATGGGCACAATCTTTTCAGCAGTTTGTAAAGCCTGCTTCCGGTTATACCTCATTTAATTATTATTCTGCTGGTCTTAATATTTTATTGGATAAAGTGCTTCCTTGGGATATGCCTGCTGTAAACCAGATGAAGTTGCGTGGAAGTTGGTCGGTTGTTGGTAACCCGATTCCGAATCAATTCTATGCTCGTCAGCAATACAATTTCAGTGATGGTAGTATATCTGCCCGTCCGCCTACATTCGATGATCCTAAACCCGAAACAACTACTGCCTATGAAACGGGATTAGAAGTTTGGATGTTTGACAATAAGTTCAATTTTGATATTACTTATTATAATGCTACGCTTAAGAACCAATTTATGAAGGTTACGACAAGTACCGGGGAAGAGAAACCTGTGAATACCGGTAAAATCAGAAATTATGGTGTTGAGTTTTCGGCTAATTATCGCTGGGCTATTACTCCTGATTTCCGTTGGACAACCGGCTTTAATATAGCCTATAACAATAATAAAATACTTGAAACGTACAAAACAGCGTCAGGAGCTCCTTATACAGTTCAGATAGGTCCCGCCGGTTTCAAAATTAAATATGTAGAAGGCGGTTCATTCGGTGATATTTATGTAAATAGTTTTGAGAGAAATGATGATGGAAGTATCGTGGTGAATAATGCCGGTGACTACGAAAATGCTGTGCCTGCTATGGCTTCTGGTAAATATGAAACATTTGTAGGGAATGCGACCGCCCCGGTTAATTTGGGTTGGAATAACACATTTACTTGGAAAAATCTGACTTTTTACTTTCTTATCGATGGCAAAATTGGAGGTAAGGTAATGTCTTTAACCGAGCCGGATAGAGATTATTATGGTCTGTCTGAGAGAACGGCTAACGATCGCTTGTCTGGAGAACGTGTCGTACAGAATGGGAAAGAATATATTTTGAAAGCATTACCTGATGGGCAGAAAGTTTCGGTAGAGAAGTATTATCGTACGGTAGGTTCTAATCCGATGGAAGATTATATCTATGATGCTACTAATTTTCGATTACGTGATTTGTCATTGGGCTACACTTTCCAGAATGTATTTGGAAAAGGACGTCACTTGACAGCTTCTTTTACAGTAAAGAATGTTTGTTTCTTGTACAAAAACGCACCTGTTGATCCTGATATTTCAGTTTCTGCCGCTAACGGTATGTCTGGAATTGATTCTTATTCTTTGCCTACGGTTCGTTCTTACGGCTTGAATTTAAAGTTAGATTTTTAATACTTTCATAACGCAAGAATTAATTAAAAATAGAAGATATGAAAAGAAGATATAAAATATTAATGCTTAGCTATTATTCTTTGGGGCTTTTTATGGCTATTGGACTGACTGGTTGTGGTGATAAATACCTTGATCCATATCCTTGGATTGTAGGTAGTCAAGAAGAAGTGAATGATTCTGAAGGAGAAGATGGATTGGGAGCTACGGATATTTCAGTCTTGGAAGCGGAATTAAAAGGTGCGATTCCTGAGATGATTGTTTATTTATCCAAAGGTCATGAGTATCAGTACCAACGTTCTAATTCCATTGATAATTATGCAGGATATTGGACAACCAGTCAGAATAACTTTACATTCGGTGGTCCGTTGCCTACATTGTATACTTATCCGAATAACTATTTGGGGGGGCCGCGTAGTAATGCTGTGTTTATACAAGCAAAGAACGCGATTTTCCATGCAGAGGAATTGGGTAAACCCGAATGGCGTGCGGTGGCATTGATTATTCAGGCTTATGTAGGTCATGAAGTAACTGATTTTTATGGATGTATCCCTTTTAACGATTGGAGAAATGTGAAACGTATTCCTCCTTTGGTCTACGAAAAGGGAGCCGATATTTATAAACAGATTTTTGCAGATTTGGATGAGGCTATTCAGATATTGAAAGATAGGCAACCATCTGCAGAGGAATGGAGCAAAATTGAAGACTCAAAAAGCACTTTGAGTAGAGGTGATTGGAAACGCTGGGTGAAGTTTGCTAATTCCATCAAGTTACGTATGGCAATGAATATCGTGAAGTACGATGCTGCTAAAGCGCAATTACATGCCGAAACTGCTGTTAATGATGAAATTGGTGTTTTGACGGAAAAGGATGCCTACGATATCGGTTATTATTATGAGGACACAGCTGAAGATCATCCTTTGTATACTATTAGTAAAAGTTGGATGGATATTCGTTTAGGAGCCTCTCTAGAGAACATACTAAAGCGTTATGAAAATCCATTATTAGGTATTTGGTTTGATAAGAATGTTGCACCAATTAACACGAATACCGGAAATTTTTCAGGCATTGGAGAAAATCAGGATTATATAGGTATACGTCAGGGAGTGGCTATGATTAATAAGAGCAATGAACAGACTGGTTATGGCCCATTTTCTGCTTCTTCCAATTATCTTCGAACACTGCCCAAAGCCTACTTTAAGCGCGTAGAAGCTTTATTTCTGAGAGCGGAAGGTGCTTTGAGAGGATGGAACATGGGTGGTACTGCAAAAGAATTCTATGAAAAAGGTATTCGCTTGGCTTTTACTGAAAATAATTATAATGATGAGGCTTTTATTACCGAATACTTGAATAAAGAAACTGTCAAAGTCGTGGATTACCAAGATCCGTACTCTCCGGGTAACAGTATAAAGGGACGCGTAACAGCCAGCGTAAAGTGGAATGAAGGCGATACAGACGAACTAAAGTTGGAAAAAATTATTACGCAGAAATACATTGCTAATTTCCCGATGGGAGCTGAGGCGTGGACAAACTTTAGACGTACGGGATATCCGCGTCTTTTCCCTGTTAAATTGAATAATATGAAAGATGTGGATTCCGAATTACAGATTCGCCGTATTCCTTTAGTGGAAGATGAAAATAATAAACAAGAGTTTCAGGAAAGTATGATTCCGGCTTTGGGAGGTCCAAATACCGGAGGTACACGTGTATTTTGGGATACGGAGACAGAACTTCGAGGAGAGATCATTGAAGATGGTAGTCAGTGGCAAGTAGTGATTCCTGTTAATTTCTAATTCTAAAAAAAATAAGTGATGAAAAAATATAGAAATATATTCTTTTTAAGTGTTTTCTTTTTCTCACTTCTCTCCATAGTGGGATGTAAAGAAGATAATACTTTGGATGGGGCTGAAGAAGTTTATATTGAGATCAGCCCAAAGGATGGGTATATCATGCTGGGAGATACAGTTTCTCTGAAAGCTGTAGTTAGTAATGTGAGCGGTGATGTGATTGATACGCCTGTAAAATGGTCGGTGGATGATGGCCGGGTGTTGAAATTGGAAAATGGTAATATAACAGCAATAGAAGGGGCGCAAGGAAAAACTACTAATGTACGTGCTACCCTACAGAATGGGAAATATGCTATTTCAAAAATGACAGTGACTAATCATATTGTAGATGGTGTAGGAGCTTTGGTGGATACTTATTATTCTTATAATAATGATTTTGATACTATATGGTTTGTAGTCAACCCGAAGAATTTGTTGCTTGATTATGAACCTATAGTGGAGAATTCGAATAAAGAATTGGTAGTACCGAAGGCTACTGCTTTGAAAGTGAACAAAGAAGCCGGTATGGTGGGATATGCCTTCTCTTCTGCACGAGAGGCTGGGGCAGCTACTATTACTTTGTCTATCGGTCCATCTGGTAATGAGAAGAAAGCGTCAACGGAAGTAGTGTTGTGTCCGGTCGTAGAGGCTTCGTTTTCATCCGATTTTAGTTATCCTACTTATGAATACTATACAACGATGGATCTCAATGTAGAAGATACGGTTTGGTTATATACACGAGTAACTCCTGCTCAAAATACAGATTTGGAAAATGCCCGGAAGTTCTATAAATGGTCTGCTACGGGAAATGCCGCACAGTTGGTTAAGAGTGATGTAGAAGTTGTGGAATTTAGAGGACATGATGCTTATATTGTACTTCGTTCTGCCGCTTTTGAAGGGACCTCTCAGTTTAAATTTACTTGTTACGGCTCAGAAGCGACAGTCACTATTGATGTACAGGATTACAAACGTCGTTATCCGGTAGACAAGTTGTATACGGATAAAGAAAGTTATTCTGTGCCAATGGAAGCAACAATTTTGGTTATCCCATCAGTTGAACCTCTATTTTCTTATGCTTATCACCAGCCACATTTTACGGTTGAAGATGAAACGCTTGCTGAACTTCTGGGATATGACGGAAGTGCAATGCGTGTAAGGGGATTGAAAGAAGGAAATACTAATCTTATTATTACCTCAAATGATAAAACGATAAGAGTACCTTTAGAAATAACTGAAAAAGTGAATAAGATTATATGGGAATCGGGTAATCCGCTGACTATGTTTGTAGGAACATCTGTGAAATGGAAAGTAAAAGTTGAAACTGTATCCGGGCGCATTTATCCGGTAAGTTGGACTTCACTGAATAGTGATATTGCAGTGGCAGTACCTAATGAAGACGATTCATCTATAGCTACTATTACTGCATCTAGTGCAGGCCAGGCATATTTCAAGGCGGAAGCTGGTGGTAAAATTACAACTAATAGTCCTATCAAAGTACTTCCAATACCGAAAGAGGATATTGTTTTGACAGATAAGAATACAATTAGCGATGGTAATGCAGCCTATGAAGATTTCGTGGACAATGAGTCTGTATTGTCGGTAATACTTACCTCAAAGGATTCTGAATATGGTGTGTTTCGTATTTATATTCATGGTTTTGTATCAGGTTCCGATCCAACGGGTACTTATGATGCGACTACTTCTGTGATGACATTGGATGTTGGTGGAGCTAAAGCTGAAATTGTATCAGGAACTGTTTCTGTAGCTTATGATAACGATGGAACATCTATTATCAATATAAATGTGATAGTTAAGGTAGGAGATAAGAGATTTACTTTGAAAGCATCTATAGGATCATAAAAAGACATTATCCGGAAAGTATTTATTTAAAGGATGATTTTCCGGATAATCTTTTTATGTAGATTGTATATTTATTAATTTTAAATTTTAAGACAATGAAAAAAAAGTATCTTATTTTTTCAGGATTGACTTTCTTAGCATTAACGGTGAATGCTCAGGAATTGCAAGAAGGTTACATCGACTGGGGAAAGACGAGTGAAAATTTCAGCACCGTTCTATCCAATTGGTCAAAAGGGAGTAAGGTGACGGAAGACGACAACTTCTTCATTTCCCGTGTAAAGCCTAAACAACACTTTCGTAATGCGGCTACGCAGGTAAATCAGCAGTTAGATGCAAAAAATGATAAAAAATTAGTATATTGGGTGCCCATTAATACACCGCCTAACAATGCATTGCCTAACGGTGTATTTGATAGTGAAGTGTTTCCAATGTGGTCGTATGTCACCCACTATGGTAATTGGTCTGCTCCGTTTGTGCGTATGCCGGGTAATTTTGCTGATGTAGCTCATAAGAATGGTGTTGGTGTTTCTGTTGTAGCTGGAGTACCTTATGGAGGCTTAAGTACCGGTTGGGGAAATGAATTGACAGCTCTTACCGAGATCGGTGCGGAAAAGATGGCTGATTTTATGGAATATTATGGTGTAGACGGGTTAGGATACAACTCGGAATTCTCTACAAGCAATTCTGCTCTTCTTGAAAATCTACGGACATTTCACAGTGAACTTTATAAATTGGAGAAAACGTCCGGTAAGAATCCATTGTTTGAAAATTTCTGGTATGATGGAACAAATGATAATGGAGGTATCACTTTTGACCAGGGTTTAGGAGGCCATAATGAGCAAACTTTCGGGGATAGTGATAATCCCAGAACTTCTTTGTTTTTCAATTACAATTGGAATAATGTATCCAGAATGGAAACCTCTATAGCTAATGCAGAAAAGATGGGACGTGATCCGTTGGATTTGTATTGTGGTTTTAATATGCAGGGAGCAGAACCAAAGTATGGAACTCGTTGGCCACTTTTGGAAGGAAGAAATCTTTCTATTGGTCTCTGGGGAGCGCATAGCGAAAATATGCCTTTTGAATCACGTGGTGAGTTAGGTGCTTTGCCCGAAGTAAAACAGCGTACTTACATGCTACGCGTAGAACGTTGGTTCAGTAGTGGCTCACGTAATCCGGTGAATGATTTGCCTATTACCAGTGCAATGAATTACAATGCCTATAATTACAATTTCTTTGGTATGTCTAAATTTATGACTGCCAGAAGTTCCTTAAAATGGGATCTGTCTGAAGAACCGTTTATAACTAACTTTAATTTAGGTAATGGTAAGTTCTTTAATTGGGCCGGTGAACGCCAATCAAACAGCGAATGGTATAATATTGGTATTCAGGACTATTTACCTACTTGGCGTTGGTGGTTTTCTAGTAAGTTTATAGGGCGTGATGTTAAAGATGTTCCTGCATCTGGTTTGGATGCTGAGTTCATTTGGGATGATGCTTGGATGGGTGGCTCTTTGTTACGCATATATGGTACACATGAAAATGAATATTTACACTTGTTTAAGACGGAATTTGGTTTAGCAGCGGGTGACGTAATTACAGTCCGTTATAAAGTGATGGGTGGTAGTGCTGACATGACATTAGCTCTCTCTGCCAGAGGTAACGAAAATGCAGTATTAGGCGAGAACAATTTGAAAGTAATCGAAAGTGCTTCGATTGAGGTTGGTGAGTGGATAGAAAAAACATTTAGAATTTCCGGAGCTTTGAATGTACTCAATGGTAAAGATTTAGCTATGGTAGCTCTGCACTTTAAAAATGCAAAAGACCTCAATTTATATTTAGGCGAGTTTTCTATTGTTCGTGGTACTGCAACTTCTACTGTTCCAGCAAAACCTGTTATAACTACTACAAAAGTTTTAGTTTCTAACCATAATGGTGTAGACGGAAAGATTATTTTCGAGATGCCTAATGATAAGGGTGATAACATCTGTTATAATTTGGATGTAAAGACTTCGATGTTTAAGCTTTATGCACAGCAGGAAGGAAAAGAGCCAGTTCAGATGAGTGCTACTACTTCATGGGCCGGCATGTATTTTGCTGTTCCGATTGATTATGAAGTATCTGAAGCGAAGGTTCGTTTTGGTGTATCGGCAGTTTCATTGGATATGAAATCTGAATCGGAAATAGCGTGGGGTGATTATCTCTCTACTGGTGAATATATAATAAACGATGATATTCAGATAACGAAGACAACAATCAAACCGGGTGAGGATTTTGAAGTTTTCTATGTAGATCCTAAACATGAAGTTGGTACTTGGGAAGTCTTGGATAGTGATGGAAACTCTGTTGTGAAGAAAGAAGGTGTAGCCTTATTCTCTGTTCCGGAAGGTTTGACTGAAATCGGCAATTATACGTTAGTGTTGACTGGTCCGGAAGCAGATGAAAATGGTGACCGTGTAGAAACAGTCAGAAGATTTCCGGGTTACATTCAGATTACCAGCAAGAGCGTGGGGGCGTTACCTCAAATTTTGAGTTTAAAGGCCAATGATAAAGAAGCTGATATTAGTGTGGGAGTAGCTGAACCGATCAATATGACTTATACAGGTCGTGAAGCAGACGGTTCAAGTTCTCGAGGCTTGAGTACAGGCGAATTAGGATTTGGATTTAAAGTTGGTGAAATGGCATTAGAGGCTCACAAACCTTTTACTATCGCTTATTGGGTGAAAGTTAATAATTTTAATGCTGATTCAAATAGTTTGTTACATATCCGTGATAAGAAAGAAGGTTGGCCGATGACAGACTGGGGATTCATGTGGAACTTCGTAAAACGTGACGGTACTTTCAATAAGTTCTCATTCCGGGGAAAAGGTCTCGCTTCAGATAGTTATGAATTACATTATTATTATGATAAGTCAAGATTGGAAACAGGACTTTGGACACATTTGACTTATGTTTTTGATTACGATGCTGCTAAAAACTTTAAATTTACGTTCTATATTAATGGTGAAAAACAAGAAGTTACTTCCTATGATGGAGCAGAAGATGGGTATAAAGTACATACAGGAGAACCCGAATGGTGGCCAAGAGGACAATATGGCTTGAGAGAAGCTCATGTGGTTGCTATAGGTACGGCTTCATCTGGTGTTGGCGGTCTTGACGGTGTTATAGATAATTTCCAATGCTGGAACAAAGCTTTGACTGCTGAAGAAGTTTTGACGACGATGGGAGATGTTGATGTAAATAATGTCCCAGAAAATATGGTTGGTTACTGGACGTATGAAAAAGACCCGAATGAAGAAGGTGGATTTATGAATGAAGGAAGCAAAGAAGGTGTATTGGGTGGCCTTCATTCTTATACAGCCGGGACAGCTGAAGGTGAAGGTAATTTCCAATGGGAACATGCTTCTTACGCACCTGGATGTCCGTTTGTAGCTGGTACTTCTTATCCAGTGACTACATCTCCTAAGTGGACTATTGATAAGGGGAATATTACAAATACAACAGGTTCTGACACGGGTGGTAGTGCTCAGGTTACGTTTGCTAAAAATGGTACTTACTCTGCTACCTTAACTCTTGAAAACGGTTGGGGTACCGATTCTAAGACATTTGATTTTATTACAGTAGGTGGCCCAGACGGCGTTGAAGAGGTCGATTTTGCGGCAGAATTAAGAGCATATCCGAATCCATTTATTGACCATGTAAATGTACGGTTTACTGTAGAAGGTGTATACACAGTGCGTATTTGTGATATGAACGGTATGGTTGTTTGTGAGAAAGCACAGCAGGTATCTGCAGGTGAGATGATCCGTATCAATGTTAACGTAGGTGGTGGAACTTATGTAGGACAAGTTCTAAAAGATGGTAAGTTAGTACGTGCTGTTAAATTACTGAAGAAGTAAATGTGTTAAATAGTTATATATCTTAGATTTAAAGATAGTAATTATAACTTTAAAAAGAGACCGGCTCGGAATATTTAGGATGGGCCGGTCTTTTTATTATTGTATGTTTGATATATTAACTGAGGATTTACATGATTATTTTTTGTTTAAATTTAGACTATTCTGCTAACGGATACAAAGTTTACATTGCTATCAGTGATTTACTTTGTTCGTTCTTAAAACAGTACTATCATGATTTCTGTGTTTTATCTCGCTAATATTAAAAAGATGCTGAAATTTTATAATTTCCGAGTTTAGTAAGTGTTACGTATAAACTGGGAGATTTGGTATCGGGAACTTGAACGTAAATGGTACCTGAATTACCACCTTCAAGATGTAGATATGCATATACTTCAATGATATCTCCAGGATATACATCTATTTGTGGCTTAAATTCAATTTGAGAATTACCATATAACATATAACCATCTCCCCAATACCCTTGATATAAGGGCTGATTATTAATATATAAAAATAAAATTCCAGGCATACCACCATTCACATAAATAGTTAAGTCTACAGGAACAGCATTCTCTGAAGTAATACTAACGGGCTCTTGAATTTCAGATTTTGCCCATGTATTGAATGTGCAAAAACAGATAAATAGGAATAATAAAAATCTTGTAGTTTTCATAAGCATAAATTTATAGAGTTAATAATAGTATTTATACTTAATACAACTGATAAACAAGTCTTACTAAATTCATAGGTAGAATTAATCGTATTTTAATAGCAGGGAGGTGGATGTAAAGTATTGTTCGAGAGTAGAGATTATTACTTAATACTACTATTTTTCCCTCCAATAATAAATGAATGATCTTTTAATTTATCATTTCAACACAAGACAGAATCAGCCAAAAGTTAATTCACTTTATTTAACTCGGATAAAGAATAGAGACATAGGAAATGAATCATTCGAGGGTGAACCGTTGTGAACCAATCATAGTACCATCTGCAAAAATATCTACGCGGTATGTGCCAGCAGAGAGATACTCTTCTACATTCCAAAAAACGGTGATGGGTTGTTCTTCTCCATTATATTCAATATACTTTTTGATAGAGTAGGGGAGTGAACGATTTTCATATTCAAACGTATTGGCAGCGTTCTTTGTCAGCACTTCATTGTTGGGCTTGTAGATATTGATATACAATGTACGTTCACCTGTTTCTGCAGTAATGTTCTTGACAATGGTAAAACCGATAGTAAACTTTACTACATCTTTTACCTTTTTCACTTTCTTGTCACGTTTGTTCTTGGGTTCTACCCAAATATTGGTAGCATCCAGTTGAGCAGCCAGAGTTACTTTCTTATTCAGATTCTTCTTCTCTTCCGACAGATTGTTTATCTGGCGTGAAGCAGCGTTATATTTCTGTGTTACTTCAGCGATCACTTGTTTCTGTTGGTTGGTCAGTTTATTGAGTGAGTCAATCTGGTTGATATAGCCAATCATAATTTTACGTAACGAGCTTAACTCTTTTTTCAGACGGCGAATTTCAGTGGCGTTACTACTCTTGACTGTACGTAGCTCTTCAAGAAGACGCTGGGTTTTAATTTGCTCCTGCTCTAATAAGACGGACAGTGAATCATTGGATACTGTAAGTTTCAGTTCATCATATTGCTGGGCAAAACGGGTATATTCGTTTTCCAGATCCTCTTTCTCAAGAGCAAATTCTTCAACCAGTTCGCGATTATTCTGCTTTTCGGTGAACAGTAGATACGTGATGCCGACAAGAGCAATCACCAATACCGATACGGCGATAATGAGCAGGGTCTTTTTATTCATGTTTCTTTAGTTAGATGATAATTCGCCGCAAATTTAATCATTTCACTACATAGTAACACAGCGTTTCACGTAGTTTTTTCTTTTAAGAGTTTGTTTAAGTTTTCTTTTCCTGAACACGTAAGTTAATAATCGGATGAAATGTAGCTGTTATTCGGACGGAGTACGATTGGCACTCGGATGAAGTGTAACTACTGATTTAATAAAAGAGAAGTATTAGTACAACTACATATTGGCAGGAGTTGTCTCTTTAACTAAAATTATTACGGAAATATTTCTTTAATAACGATTATCGTTGTACTTTTGTCGTCGCAAAAAGATAGAACTAATTATCAACTTTTTAAAATATAAGTATTATGTCAAAAGTAACCGTAGTAGGCGCAGGTAACGTAGGTGCTACATGTGCAAATGTACTTGCTTTCAATGAAGTAGCAGACGAAGTAGTAATGCTGGACGTAAAAGAAGGCGTTTCAGAAGGTAAGGCAATGGATATGATGCAGACAGCTCAACTGTTGGGATTCGACACTACCATTGTTGGTTGCACCAATGATTATGCTCAGACTGCAAACTCTGACGTTGTTGTTATCACTTCTGGTATTCCTCGTAAACCGGGTATGACTCGCGAAGAACTGATTGGTGTGAATGCTGGTATCGTGAAATCAGTAGCTGAAAACATCCTGAAATATTCTCCTAACGCTATTATCGTAGTTATCTCTAACCCGATGGATACAATGACTTACTTGTCACTGAAAGCTTTGGGTGTACCCAAGAATCGTATCATTGGTATGGGTGGTGCTTTGGATAGCTCACGTTTCAAATATTTCTTGTCTCAGGCTTTGGGTTGCAATGCTAACGAAGTAGAAGGTATGGTTATCGGTGGTCATGGTGATACTACTATGATTCCTTTGACTCGTTTTGCTACTTACAAAGGTATGCCGGTTTCTAACTTCCTGTCAGCAGAACAGTTGGAGAAAGTTGCGGCTGACACAATGGTAGGTGGTGCTACACTGACTAAACTATTGGGTACTTCTGCATGGTATGCACCGGGTGCAGCAGGAGCATTTGTAGTGGAATCTATCATCCGTGATCAGAAGAAGATGATTCCTTGCTCTGTAGCTTTGGAAGGTGAATATGGTGAAAACGATCTTTGCTGTGGAGTACCTGTAATTCTGGGTAAGAACGGTATCGAGAAAATCGTGGAACTTCCGTTGAACGAAGAAGAAATGGCTAAGTTCAAAGCAAGTGCTGAGGCTGTTCGCAAAACAAATGCAGCTTTGAAAGAAGTAGGTGCTCTTTAATAAAGAAGGGGTTATATACTTGAAATAATAAAAAGGACGGTTCTTCTGTAAGGAGGAAATCGTCCTTTTTCTGTCTGGTCTTTTGCTTTTAAAACCCTATTTGTAATCCAGCTGAAATATAATCAATACTAAGAAGAGTTACCTGAATTTAAGGAATAAATTTACTTAACTTTCCACAATGGGTTATTGTTAATTTATGCATAGCTCTTGTCACTGCTACATAAAGCATACTTTTATCAATTGCCGAACAATAGTTTCTATCATTCATCTGTGGTATAATAACTTCGTCAAACTCCAGTCCTTTCGCCATGTGCGACGAAGTGATGAGGATACCTTTTACAAAAGCCGAACTTTGGTTCGACAGGAAATAAACATTTTCTATGTATGTCTGAAGTTTTTCTGCAAGGGATTTTGCCTGAACTTCTGTTTTACATACAATCCCAAGTGATTTATAATTTGATTTCTTAAAAGTGAATATTAAATCTGTAATACCGGATATCTCTTCTTCTGTATTTCTGTATTGAAGAATCACTGGTTGTTTACCATGTCTTACGATAGGTTCTAACTCTTCATTGAGCAGAATTTTTTGTGCAAAACAGGTAATTTCAAAAGTAGAACGATAACTTTTGCATAGTTTCATCACTTCTCCCGTTGTAAATACTCTTTGAATCATATCAGCAGTGGATGAGCCATAGGGATTGACTGATTGGGATGCATCACCCAGAATCGTCTTCCGGCAAGGATAAAGTTTTTGAATGACTTTATACTGTATAGGAGAATAATCTTGCATTTCGTCTATCAGGATATGCTTGACATGACTGTGAGTTTTTTTTCCCTCCAATGCTATATGTAGGTATGCTAAAGGAGCTAAATCAGAATATTCCAACGTATGACTTTTGCGCATCCTTAACATTTCGCTTTTTCCTGCCCATTCAAAAAAGTTCTTATAGATCTGAATATCATTATTGCCGGCAAACATTTTTCTTACTTCTTTTTTCAACAGATTTTTCTCTGCGGTAGTAACTGTAAAATTGTATTTGATTGTCATCATTTCCAGAATATAATCGGTCATCGTCTCAAAACGTTGGCGTATTGGGTAGCGGCTGAATCGCCTGAATTGTTCATCAATAAATTCGGCCGGAATAGTGATGTGTCTGGTTAGTTTTACGTCTGTTGCTCTGAAATAGTTATTTTCCATATATAGAATAAACTTATCGAGGAGTGAGATGAAATCAAATGAAGCCTTATACTGTATCCTTTCGATAAATCCTTCTGTAGGCTTTTCAAGTAATTCTGTTACTTGTTCAAAGAAGTTCTGGTATTTATATTTGTGACCGAGTACATCCGAAAGAATATATTCCATACTGGTTTCGGGAACAGTCTCCTCACCAAGTTCCGGGAGTACATTAGAGATGTAATCGGTAAAAACTTTGTTGGGCGAAACCACCAATATGTTTTTGGAGGAAATATCTCCTTTCAGTGTATAAAGAAGATAAGCGATGCGATGTAAGGCGATGGAGGTTTTACCCGATCCGGCAACTCCTTGTATGATAAGTACGTGTGCATCTTCATTACGAATAATGCGGTTCTGTTCCCGCTGAATGGTTGTGACAATGTTTTTCATTTTATCATCAGCGTTCGAACTTAGTTCTTTCTGTAAAATATCGTCATGTACAGTCAGAGAGCTTTCAAGCATATATTCCATTTTGCCATTACGGATATGGTACTGACGTTTCAGTAAAATCTCTCCGCTTATTTCACCCAAAGGGGATGAATATGTAGCTTTCCCCAGTTCATTGTCGTAAAACATGCCTGCGATGGGAGCTCTCCAGTCATATATCCGGTTTATCTTTTTGTTGGTGTCATAAAATGTGTGTATTCCTATATAAACCGGTATTGTCGTCTGGCTTTTCTTCCTTTCTTCTTTAAAATCTATCCGGCCGAAGTAAGGACTGTCTACTATTTTATTCAGTCTTTTGCGCTTGTCAATCACATTTTCACCCAATGCAAAATGATTTAAGATACTTTCTCTCATAGAACGAATTTCATGTGGATCAATATCTTTATTTGACCATAAATACTCTTTGTACTCTTGTAGTGTATCTACGTGTTCTTTCACTGATACACTCGTATTATTAATCACGTCGTTGAGGGTATTAATTATCTCCTGCAAATATTCTTTCTCTTGCTCTTCTGTTTTATTAAATACCATAACTCTTTCATTATTATATTAAAACGGTTTGAAAAGACAGCAAAGTTAGTTCATTCCATTGGGGCGATAAATAGTTATTTATAGCTATATATCCAGCCTTTTTTCTACTTTTGTACACTTTATTTCAAATGCGGAAAGATGGATATTCTTGATATGGCGGGACGGAACCAGCAAAAAGCCTGGGAGATAATAGAGAGCACCGGTGTTATCCCGATATGGGAAAGTATTGGTGCAAAAGTGAATTTGGTGGGTTCTTTGAGTACGGGTTTATTGATGAAACACCGGGATATTGATTTGCATATTTATACCTCGCCTTTGAGCCTGGCTGACAGTTTCCGGGCAATGGCGAAACTTTCAGAAAATATAGCTATAAAGAAGATAGAGTGTGTAAATCTTTTGCATACTGTTGAAGCCTGTGTGGAGTGGCATGCCTGGTATCAGGATTCTGAGAGTGAACTTTGGCAGATTGATATGATTCATATCCGGAAAGGTTCCCGATATGATGGCTATTTTGAAAAAGTGGCGGAACGTTTGAGAGCTGTCTTGACTGACGAAACAAGACTGGCTATTTTGAAATTGAAGTATGAAACTCCTGAAACGGAAAAGATTATAGGGATAGAATATTATCAGGCTGTTATTCGGGATGGAGTAAGAAGTTATGCGGAATTTGAGGTATGGCGGCAAGAGCATCCGGTTACAGGCATTGTAGAATGGATGCCATGATGTGTCGATATGAGATTTAACTCAACAGCCCCAGTTTCAATCCGGTATTAATGGCTTCAATAGAATTTTGTACACCTAATTTATGTAATAGATTCTGCCGATGGATATGAACCGTATGGATACTGATGCAAAGTTTGTCAGCTATCTCTTTACTTAGAAGCCCTTTCTGAATATACTGTAAGATTTCGGTTTCACGTTGCGTCAGAATTATTTGTGTTGTTGATAATAGAGAGGGAGAGAATATTTCTCCGTTTTTAAGATTTAGTACAGCACAATCTACTTGATTGGATTCCTTTTGATTGGGGGCAATATCCATATTTCCTATTATGAGCCAGGCTTTTCCGTTATGAGCCTGTTCTAAAACCTGCTGTTTGCTGATAACTCGTATATATTGTTGTCTGGCATTGCGTACCCGGAAACTATAGATATTACAGTAATCATTCCTTTGTTCGATAGGTAAACTGAATATAAACTTACCAAGATCAACCTGCAACCGTTTTAGTTGTGATAAATCATCAGGATGAATGCGTGATTCTAAATAATCACCTTGTCTTTCCAATGTGGCTATCTTGTGGCTGTCATATCCCAGTAAATCTACGAAGTTGGAGGATGCGAAAGCATACCTGCATTTATAAACATCAACAACAAATGTACAGTTGTGACTTAGTTTAGACATGCGGTGAAGCATGCTTTTGTCACGTTCCCAAAGACAGTAATCAATGTCTGATGCTGATAGATGCTGCTTTGCCCACATTTCTTCCCTGGTTATATTCATTGACCTCATATAGTATGGCTATAATTTATTGTTTTTGTTCCACAAAGGTAAAATTAATCTTTAATGATGGAAATAATTATAGAGGTTAGACACTGTTTTATTATTGTGAATGGTGTAGTTTTACTTTAGCTAAGTTTTCTTTTATACTCATTTAATGATAGAATAAAGAAAGAATACACTTATCTTTGTATTAGTGATTGTTTGTAACCGGAATATCACAATAATGCCGGGTGATAATAAAATTATGAAGACAAAAGAAATAGATCGTTTTTCGGAAGTTCCACAAGACTATCCTCTGTGCATTAATTATCAATGTCCTCGGGCGTCTACTTGTTTGAGGCAATTAGTTGCACAGGAAGCTGCTGATAGTATAAAGTTTTTAATGATTATCAATCCGAAGCATCAAGCTACTTTGAAAAAAGATTGCCCTTATTATCGTTCAAGTACCAAAGTTCGCTTTGCCAAAGGTTTTATGAATATCATAGAGAATCTGACTCAAAAGCAAATACGGGAAGTTATTCCTCAACTGATAAATCGATTCAGTGAAAGAACATATTATCGTATTCGTAAAGGAGAGCGCTTACTCTCACCTGCCGAGCAACAAAGTGTGGTGAATATTTTCAAAAAGTATGGGCTGACCGAGCCGATTGTATTTGATGATTATATAGAGGACTATGAGTGGTAGAACTGGCTATAGTATAATGTACTTTTTGCCATCACATTGGCAGGACTCTGCCAATGTGATGGCAAGGTGTTGCCAATAGGTTGGCAAAGTCTTGCCAGTACGATGGCAAAAGAGGATATAATATCTGTGTAAATATCGAATTACGTATAGGCTCTAAGAAAATAATAAAAGTTGGTTATAAAGGTTTGAAAAACCTTTATAACCAACTTTTATTATTTTTCAATCCGTATTTGTCGGATAGGCTATGATTAGAAAATCACTTTAATACCATCGATTATGTAAACACCCGGATTAAGGGTAACCGTGTTAGAACCGGGTTTAACGGAGATTGATACGACAGGTATACCTGAGATGGCAAATATGTCGATATCTTGTTCCACATCCGAAATTATCACAAGGTTTGAACCTTCTTTGATAAGTTTTATTTTTTCTCCTTGAGGGAGTGTCTGGTTGTCAGTACCTGTAATGTTTACTTTACCAACTTCGAATGAATCTTCGACTCCGAAAGTATTAGCCTTAGCATAAACCGAGAAAGGCGCGATCATAAGGTCTGTTTCTTCATCGGCGATACGGTTAAAGCTGTAACCTTCATCATCAAGTAAGTATGTGTCTGGAGCAACGTTGGTGGAAGTATAGTTACCAAACAGAGTGAAATCCTTACCCGCTTTTGTGATAGATTCTGCCACCGGAGTCATAGGTACGTCAAACATAAGCGATTCGTCTGCTTGTGTGGCAGGACTACCATTCGCACGGAATGTTAAGTCGACAGTATCATCCACTTCTCCGTTAAGATGTATCATATAAGGTTTATTAGCTTCAATCGAGGGCTGGTTCTCAAGTATTATAGCGTCTTCGTTGAATGATAATATACTGACTGTATGGTTACCCGAAGTACCAATCGTATAGTCATTACCTTTTCCATCCGACATGTACTTGGGTACGAACGGTAAGACTATACCTTTCCATTCTTTACTTTCATTTCCGGTTGGGTAGTTCAGTTTGACTGACAGTGAGATATTTTTTTCACCGAGATTAAAACTTGCCGGAGCATTGAAAGCAAAACCGTCAGTGAGGACAATGTCGGTTGAAGCCACGCGTGAACCACCACTGTTGATCACAATGTTTGATTTTGAAGAGATTGATTTTTCCAAACCTTCTGCAAGATATATTATACAGTTGGGGTTTATACCCTCAAACGATTGATCGTTTATGCCTGTGGTATTACGTACACGGGTAGAACTTTGATCCTTGTCAGACTGTGAGTTTCCAAAAAGCGTGATACTCGTCAACGAAGAACATCCGTCAAAAGCTCCGGCGTCTATCGCATCGACCGAATTGAGTGTTAGCGATTCGAGTTGCGAACAGCCGGCGAACGCATTTTTTCCTATAGAGGTAACGTTTTCCGGAATCACTACATTTGTGAGGTTTTCCATTCCGGCAAATGCATTTGAAGGTATTTCGCTGTTTTCAATGGCAGACATGTCAATGGTTTCCAAAGACGTGAAGTTTTCACGTATGTGTTCAAAGGCCTTATCGGTCATTTCTCCCGACAATCCGAGTTCAACAATCCCATCGGCTTCTTCTTTATCAATATGGATCACTTCTTCCGGTTTAAGAACCGCACCTTCAACAGGAACCATCGTGATTTCAACTTCCATATCCGACTGTAGGTTAGTGATCACATAAATACCGTTTTCATCCGGAAGAGCAACTTCACCGGCTATTTTGACTTTAGGAGTCATATTCGGAGTTTCGGAAACGACCGTAAATTTGTAATCGCAACCTTCCTTGTAGAGGGTTTTACGTTCATTAGAACCTTGAACAAACAGAGCCATATTGACACCGTTCCATACATTTACCTCATTAAGGTTTACAAAGTTGACTTTAGATTTTCCGGACACATCTTTGACCTTGATATCATAATGGAACACCACGTCAATGATATGGTTTTGCGGACAAGATAGATATTTCGGATCTGTTACATTACCATAGAATTTCACTAGATAATAACCGCCGGGATTGAAGAAATCAGTGGGATCGAGTGGATCAAGCTGATTTGTTACATCTTGTTTATTGTCATAAAGTTTAAATGCAACTCCAGGACGGTAGGTCGGATTGGGCTTATAAGAGGTTGGCTTAAAATTGGGCAAGCCAAGCATTACAGTTTTAGTTGCACTTCCTACAGGTCCCTCAATTTTGGTCAATGGTTCTCTTTCCGAATATTGGAAAGTTCTGTCCGGGTCAATCTGAATGTTATAGAATACTTTTGAAGTTGTATGTTGGAGTTCTTTCCAGAATTCACTGTTCGTATATGCCGATTCAGTACCTTTGGGCACTTCAAGGGTTATTTGAGTATTCGTTGGGAATGGATTACTTTTCAATGGTACCGGAGTTTTTGACAGAACAACTATCTTTTCAAGTTTAATGCATGCTGCGAAAGCGCCACTTCCAATATAAGCTACTTTTTCCGGAATTGTAATTTCTTTTACATTGATACAACGATAGAATGCATTTTCTTCTATACTCTCCAGATTCTTAGGCAGAAGGATTGTTGACAGAGCCGTTTTTCCCATCGGATTTGATGCTGCAAAAGCATTTGTAGGCAGTGAGTTTGGAGTGGGCAGACTTTTTATTGTCACATCGGTCAAGTCAAGAGCTACAAGTTTATCTGCATTCTTCTGCAATGTCGCAAAATCGGAGGCATTCATCTCACCCATTAGTTTGAGTCGTGAAGGGAAAACTTCGGAAGTTTTTGATGCAAGCTCTCCTGCATGGAGGTTCATAGCTGTATAAGTTTCGTCTCCGGCAGCCACTACTTGTATGGCTATGTCAAGATCTTCACGTACACTTTCAACCTTTATTTGGGCTACTCCCTGACGATCAGCCACAATCTTACCATTGATCGACACCGTTATTGCGTCGGCAACAGAAACCGGCATGATCTTACATGTAAAGTCCATACCATGGACGATCTGATCAATAGCCCCCTGGATAGTGGCTCCCTGAACAGAAGATGGCATAGTGATCTTGTGGTACAACACCTCATTACCTACAGCCTTGATTGAATCTTTTACGTTTTCATTTATTCCTTTGACGAGATGCCATTCTTTCTTGTTGTACGAAGTTGCGACACGTACAAGATTGCCCTCACGTACCGAAGCTTCTTTCACCTGACAACTGAAGCTACATGGCAGGTCGCCGTAATTCGTTCCTGAGTTAGTAAACACAGGCGAAATGAATTCTTTAATAGCACCATTAGCATCCGTAAGTACGGCAGCATAGAACATTAAGGCGTCATCCTGAGGAATAGCCAATGCGTTGGCACGTATGGTAAATGTCTTGCCGGAAATAACATTGATTGCGTCGGTTACCAGTCCTACACCACCCCTTGAATCAGTTAACTTCCACGAAGATATGCGGGTAGTAGGTTGTGGCTGAACAAAATTAGCGTGAATCATAGTGTTGGCGTTGACGGTGATGGTATATCTGTTATCAGTTCCGGCATTCAATTTGGTTGTATTGGCGAAAACTTCCATTCTGGCATCACCAAAACGATTGTCAGTTTCAACGGTGAATGAGAACAATGAACCGGGTGTCACTTCAAGACTTTCGGAATCAGGAGTGATCTTTACACCTTCTGTCTCCTCAAGAACAATCATATAGGAAGAAGCCGGAACAGGATTTTCTTCAACGATCTCTTTGAAATCCTGCCAGTTCTCCTTTGACGAATATGCTGTTTTTGCGTTAACCGGTACTACAAGTTTAGATTTAGGTGTTCCTGTGAACACACACCAGTTGATCCATGCCGGCGATTGACGGCGTACAATGACTTCTCTCAGATTACTGCAATTTAAGAATATATTGTATTCGTAAGTACCCACTGATGCCGGAATTTCGATTTTTTGCAGACCAGTGGCATTGAAACAGCCATTTTTCAAAATGGTGAGAGACTTTGGCAACTTAATATGTTGTAACGAATGGTAGCCACTGAATGCTTTAGTGGGGATAGCGTTAGCAGGATTCGAACCATTGGCTACTATGTTCACACTAGAAATATCAAGCATGGTTAGCTTCATACGTTCGCGTATAAATGTGAAATCACGGATGTCGATCGTTCCATAAAGTGTCAGTTCCTTAATCGTTCCGGCATCGGCTTCACTGATAAGCTTTTCAAGGTTACCGGCAGTTACCCATAGATTACGTTTATTCACTACATCCTCCATTGACTGTACGATAATACGGATTTGCTGGTCAGTGGTGACATTTTCAATTTTGTAAACATTATCGGCACTTGGAGTCAGGATGAATCCGTTTGCTTTGACTGTAACAACCTTGTCAGGGGAAGCGGATTGGACTTTAAATGTGTAGTCGCGACCTTTGATTACTTTTACATCGGCATACGATATGATAGCTCCGTCTACGTTGAGCGGTATGTCAATTGAAAAATACGGTATGGAATTGTTTTTTGCTTTAATCTCATTTATTGTGATGAGGTCGCCGGTAACGGGCAACCACTCGTCAGAGCCGTTGGCTATAGTGACCATACGGATTATATCATCGTTAGCGACAACGGTTTCGGCAGGTACCGAACATGTAAAATCAGAATAAAGTCTTGGCATCATCACCTGCATTGCTTGAAGTGATAGCCCTTTACCATCATGCAGTAATGTTTTCAATTTCCCATTAGCAGAGAAAAGAGCCACAGAAATTTTTCCTGAGAAATTTTCATATGAAACGTTTTTAAAGGCACCTGCTCTTATGCTGAACTTCATTCCGGGGTTGATATCTACTGCGTCGGAAGTTATACCGATCTGACGTTCGTCGGCTGTGATATGAACAGGTGACCACTTGACTGTTGTTTCGGCAGGTTTGATATTATAGATGATAGTGGTCTGGTCGTTGAAACTGTGTGATGTACTTACAGTGGGGTTGAGAGCGTCGGAAGAAAAATAACCGTTGGCCGAACCACCCCAGCCCCAATTGATGTGGAAATAAGGTACTGAACCTTTTATCTCATATCCGTCGCACACAAAAGCATGACCTACTGAGACATCTTGACCACTATAGATCACTGGTCGTCCGGCATTGATCTCGTCAACAATTATGGCATCCCATACAGTACGGTCGGTTTCCGAACGCTTTTTATAGGATACCTCTGGGTCATATCCGAAAAATGATATAAGGGCGGCAGGAACACGTACTTCAAAGGCACTCGAACCATACATTCCGAAATCTGTTTTTATTGATATAGCACAATGAGCCATCAGTGTAGCCACAGCATCAGCTTCGGCTGTAGAATATCCTGAACGATAGTTATCCATTCTCATATTACCCCAATCATATTGGGTATTGAAATCAGTACCGTCAAGTGAGCCATTACCCATTGAGGGGTAATTATAATATTTCATAACGGTAGCCATGGCAGTACCAACGCAACCTACAAGGCGGCGGTTAGGTATCTGACTGTTGAATGGAGCTTCCTGACTCCATTCCGGAGTTTTGATAGACTTTGTCAGTGAAGTTTGCATACTTACACGCTTGCGAAGCTCGGTGATATTATTTCCAACCGGTTTTACAGCATTGTTAAGCATCATTGTAGTGACATCAGATATTTCATCTGGCACATATGAAGACTCATAGGAGTATCCAACAACCGGGATTGCCTTGTCATCAGCCGATATGATGATAAATCCTTGTCCATCCTTGGCATTAAATACATAATAAATAGGTGTTCCGTCACTTTTTTGTGAGGTATACACCAATTCAAAAGCACTGGGAGAGCTTAGTCGCGAAATGTTACCAGCATTAAAAAAATTAGCAGCGGCTTCAGCAGCTTCTTCTGTAGTCAACATTTTGGCATGGAGGCTGTACGGGTAAACAGCACACACCAGAAGAAGCAGTACTTGTAAAAACTGTTTCAGCATAAGATAAATAGCTTTTAATTAAGTTATAAATAATATAAATGTTTAATATGAATACGGCAAACCTGTGAGGCGTATAGATTATGAATCAATAAACATAAATTCGCTCATTATTAGTGTCTTATTTTATCGATAGGACACTTGATTTTTATCAAAAACTATTACGGGGTGTAAATTTAACTATATTTTCATAACAAACTATCTCATTTTTTTATTAAAAAATACAAATAGATGTCCAAAATCAGGTGATATAATAAAGGATAAAAATAGTTATTCAGGTCAGAAGATGATAAAGAAATGGAAAACTCAAATCACTCAGTATGATTCAAGGTTTCGATCTGATTGTTAATGTCACCTAAAAAAACTTTATGCTTATAAATAAATTGGTGGAAGGGAAGCTTTCGAGTATATTGCCAAAGTATTCGTACGTTGTTAATGAAGAAATTCAAAATATTTTTGGCTGTTTTATAGAATAGTTAAGAACTGCCAGTCCATTTAAGCAAGATTATTTCGAAATTTTTGGGATACTGGATATTACTTATCGTTGATTAATATATCAAGGTATTCTATTCTTATTATATCGAGAGGGAGATAAATTCAATGGTGTATAATTGTTATGAAATGAAGTCTTTCCTTTTCAAAATTAAAGTAAAATGAAAAAGATTAATTACTATTATTTCGTTGCTGGATTTTTAGCGATTCTATTTTCTATAACGCATGAATTGAATAGACAACAAGTCTTACTTCCAGCTCTATATACCGGGGAATTAGATATAACAACTGTAACGACATTCAAATATATTTGGCATATAATTACAGCTGAGAATTTTGTTTTTGGTATTATGTTTATTATCATGGCATTTTATAAAAAACAAGAACAAGTGAGGTTTGCTGCATGGTTGATTTGTGTAATCCTGTTGATTCGTTTATTTGTTATTGTGATTACAACTTTGATGATGGGAGGTAAAATGGACAATTTAGGCATTGATATAATTGCGATAATAGTCTATACAACGATTATTCTTTTGGGAACACGCGCCAGGAATAGAATTAAAGTAAATGGATAGAAATGAAATATTTAAATCGGGAAATAGAAACTCTATTAAAAAAAAGAGGAGCAGAATTGATACGATGTGTCAGCATATCCCATTTAGATCAAAGGCAAAGCAGGCGATTTTCTCATGCCATTGTTTTCACATTTCCACTAACCGCTAAATATATTAGAGAGGTGGCCGATACTCCCAATTATGTCCAGGCGCGAATAGATGATAATTTTAATTTTGATGATGATGAATACTTACAAGTTGAACTCAAAACAGGAAAAATAGCAGATGAATTAGCAAGATTGCTTAATGCCAAGGGCTATAAATCTATATCTCAATCTGATGAGGAATTGATAACAGAAGGAGCATTTGATTTTGATACAAAAACTTCTGTTTTTAGTGGTGAAACTAAATATTTCAAACAGATGCGCAAAGATAATGTAACCTTGCTAAAAATCAAATGGTTATAAAACATATTTTCTTAGCAAGGGTAGAAAAGGAAGCAAGAAAAAGCATATTTGGGTGAGAGTTAAGTTACCAAATCGTAACTCAACCCAAAATGTTTTAAACACACTCTTAATATATTATATTACAGCGGTTTGCACAACTTTGCATAATCTTAAATAACTCAATAGTAATTAAATTTGTAACTAAAAAAAGTTGAGTTATGAAAAGTACATTCAAAGTATTATTTTACGTGAAGAAACAGTCTGTAAAAAACGGAAAGGCACCGGTTATGGGCCGTATCACCATCAATGGAACCCAAGCCGGTTTCAGTTGTAAGAAAGAAGTGTCCCTCGCTTTGTGGGACGTCAAAACCAACCGGGCCAAAGGCAAGTCCGAGGAGGCCCGTACACTCAATCAGGAGCTTGACAATATCAAGGCGCAAATCACCAGGCACTACCAGTATATCTGCGACCACAACAGTTTTGTCACAGCCAAGAAAGTCTATAACCGCTATGTCGGCTTCTCAGAGGAATACCATACCCTTATGAGTCTTTTCAGGGAACAGCTGGAATCGTATAAAGAGAAAGTCGGCAAAGAAAAGGCCGAAAGCACCTATCGCGGTCTGGTTGCCGATTACAAGAACCTTCTGCTTTTCATGAAAAGCAAAAAAAATACAGAGGATATTGTCATTGAAGAACTTGATAAATCCTTCATCGAGGATTACTACAACTGGATGCTCGGTACCTGTGCTCTGGCGAACTCCACTGCCTTCGGGCGTGTCAATACTCTGAAATGGCTGATGTATATCGCACAGGAAAAAGGCTGGATACGGGTCCATCCATTCGCATCATTCGAATGTATGCCCGAATACAAGAGGCGCTCTTTCCTTTCCGAAGAGGAACTGCAAAGGATAATCCGTATAGAACTGAGGTACAAGCGCCAGCGTGCCATGCGCGATATGTTTTTATTTATGTGTTTCACCGGTCTTTCCTACGCCGACCTGAAATCCATAACCTACGATAATATTCATACCGACTCCGACGGCGGTACATGGCTGATGGGCAACCGTATAAAAACGGGAGTGGCGTATGTCGTAAAATTATTGCCCATTGCTATCGAACTGATTGAAAAATATAGGGGTACGGATGAAAAGAAAGACTCCCCGAATGTGTCTTTCCGGTAGGTGAATACAATGCCATGCGGCTCAGTCTTGGAATCATAGGCAGGAAATGCAACTGCCGGGCCGAGGTCACTCCGCATATCGGGCGCCACACATTTGCCGTTCTGGCCATACTTAAGGGAATGCCGTTGGAAACCCTTCAGAAAGTGTTGGGGCATAAGTCCATTCTCTCCACGCAGGTTTATGCCGAACTGATTAATCCGAAGGTAGGCGAGGATACCGACAGAATTTGCGAGAAAATCGGTCACGTTTACAAACTTGCCATGTAACACGGCAATAAAAAAACGTCCGGAAGCCGATAAGCCGAAGGACGTTTTTTATTTTACTTGTTTATTTTCTGAACCGTCTGAAATCCCTGTAATTTTTTTTCAACACTTCGTATAGGGCACTCTCCGGGTAGAGCAGTTTTCCCCCGATAGTGGTATAAGGCACCAGCCTTTCATCTCTCAACGTCTGCAACGTCCGTCGTGAGATATGCAATAGGGTGCATATCTCATCCCCCGTCATGTAATGCTCGTCCGCAACTGTCGGGCGTATCCGTGCCGTAGCCTCTTCCACCGCTTTCCCCGCTTTTTTTATCCATCCGGCCAGTTCCTTGAACTCTTCCGAATCCCTTGTGATAATCTCCGCCATACCTTACTTCCTTTTGATCAGTCCGTTTTCCAGTATCTCCTGAATATCCGTTTCCCGGTAGAAGAATTTTCCCCCTACGTTCGAGTGGGGGATTAGCCCGTTGTCCCGATAATTTTGAAGGCACCGTTTCGATATGCCCAAAGCCAGACATACGTCCTGCGCATCCATTCACTTGTCCGGCGCAGGCGGGGCAATCTTTTTCTGGAAGTCACTCATTTGTACGGCCAGCGTGCTGACCAGTTTTCTCAACTCCTGATACGCGCTTGTTTCAATAATCGTCAGTTCCATACTAAAATTCTTTTTAAGTTTCTGAATATGAGGCAAAGTAAAGCATATCCTATATCCTATCCAAACAGATCGTATCAGAGTCTTCCGTTGGCGTGCATTGGCGTATCCAACGATAAAAGAGAAGGGCCCGTTACCTGCATCTATGCGGCAACGGGCCTTCCATCCCCTTACTTGTCTTCCATAATCCTACATCTTCATGCCTTTACTTTTCCGCACAGCCGCCTTTTCCTTCATGTCCGCTTTCTGCCGTGTTTCCGGAAAGTGCTCTTTCAACAATTTCCCTGCCAGTTTCTTCGCCTTCCCCTGCATCACATCATACACATCCCATCTGTTGCGGCCCAGCAGTTTGTTTTCTATCTTCTCGAATTTATCGTAAAAACTGAAGTTGTCCGGGTATTCATCTATCAGTCCGTCTCTCGGATAGCCCTTATCCATGATATACAGCAGTGTCATCCGGTCATAATTATACGGACTCCGAGTAAGGCCCAACCCCTTTCCGGAATCAGTCAGCCTATAATAGTTCTCCCATGTAGGAGCAAGATCATAACGCTCACTGTCCGTTATACTTTTCAATGCCGATTTGTCCACAAAAGCATCTGCCGGAATCTTCTCCAACGGCAACAAACAGCCGTAATCATCGCAACAGCGGTTTACTTTCCCTTCCATCAATGAAGGCCATCCCCGTAACTCATACACATTCAGATACTTTTCCTCAAAGTTCGGTTCAAAGAAACGCTTCTCTATATTCGTTGCCATAAAATCCCCGTATTGACGGTTTCCTACGTAATCCCTACCGAACAGCAGCACCCCTTTACCCGTCTCAACACCTGTATAATACGTGTTCCCATGCTTCAAATCATCCTGCATCTCCGCTATCACTTCGGGTGGTGCGGACTTTATCTCCCGCCACATCTCCAGTGTAAGTTGTCGGGGATAGTTCTCGTCCCTTGAAAGCGGGTCCATGTACTTTCACAGGCAATACACCACTTCCGACAGAGCCAGGTATCTATGCGGCTTAATCCCATGTCCGTCCATCGCCTTTTCCAGTCTTCGCAGATAATCATCATTATTCCCTTCCCGCAAACGCGGAATAATCCTCATATCAGGCACATTATAGTACATCATGCCCATGGTAGGCATTTCCGTTTCCTTGAGCGCCTTCTCCACATCTTCCAGCATAAACTCCAGAAAACCTTCCTCACCCGTACCTTTCATACTGACATGCACCGGGTTGAGATGTCCGTCCACTGTGACATACACACTGCCACTGTTCGTATTCTCTTTTTCCATTCATCAAAAAATTAAATGTTCATTCCTTGTCCTTTTCTCTTTGCCGGAATCCGCACCCTCATTTCCACGTTCGGGAACCGTACATTATCCGGTCGTGCCACCAGTGACGAGACTATCCGTTCCTGTTCTCCGGTCAGCGGCATAGGCTGCCGTTGCAATTTTCTCAGCCTGTTAAAGTTCCTCAGCGTAGGTGCCATGTCGCAACATGCCACACAAATCCCATATCTCACCATATCCGAAGAAACCGTCTGCCCGTCACCTATTTTTGCCCGGCATGCGGCATTCAGCGGAGCCACCTCATAAAACCTCAAGCTCTCAGGTTTCCGCTTGCCGTCAAAAAAACGTTCGGCCAGCCCACTCAGAAACTCATCCAGCATCCTGTCCCCACCGTCTGTCTTGTCAAACAGCAATACCTTCCGCCCGTGTTCCACCGCCATGTAGGTGGGAAAAGCAGCCAGCCCGCTGCGTATCACATCCCCGTCCATTCCGAAACGATGTCGCAGCCGCCTGTAATCCTCATTTTCCAGCAAAGCCGTATGTTCCGCTGATAATGACAGATGTACAATCCCCCGTTCTTCACAGAATGCCGCATCCCGGAGTCTCACCACCCCCGACGGATATATATTCTCCCGTTCCAGTACAGGACAGAGCCGTTCCAGATAATCCGCATTGTCCGTACCGAATATGGGAGGAATCAGACTTTTGTCTTTAAAGTCGAAACGGAACATTCAGTGGTCGGGAATAAATTCCCGACCGGTCGTATGAGACCGCACGTTGTTACTGATATAACGGGAAAATCCCTCTTCCCCCTGTCCGCGCATACTCAGATACACGGGTCTGTAAAAGGCGTCCAATGTCATATACAGACTGCCGCTTTCCACCGCTTGCTTTTTCTTTTCTTCCATAGATTCTATAGGATTAATTGTTTCTTCTCCTTCTTCTGTGGGGTAATGGAAGCTGCATGCTTCACCTGCCGTTGGCTGTCAGACATCCGCTGTTCAGGAGCTTCCTGCCTGTAGTGTGTTTCCGGTAACCCGCCGGTCTGTTCCTCTTCCGAATGCGGATACGACACCGGATGTGACATTTCCATCTTTTCTATTCGGCTTATCCGTGCGCCCAACCTGAACTCTCCATCCGTAATATGGAACTCCGATTGTAACAAATCCACCGCCATCTCCTTTGCCTCTTTCTGTAAGGCCGCATAGCCGAAGTCGTGTGCCGACAAAGGCGCGTTCATCCGTGCCCTCATGCTGTCTCCCAGCTTCTCCGCCAGTTCCCTGAACTCATACTCATAGCTGAACGGATGCACCTTGTCTGCCGCAACAATCCCGGCGTACCCGTTTTCCGAAATATACAGCAATGACGCTACATCATAGTTCCGGGGCGAGATACCCAAACCGAATTCTTTTGTCAGCCGGTCGAAGTTATGGAAATCGGGCCGCAGGTCGAACTTTGCCCTGCACACCCCACCGTCCAGTACACTTCTATCCGCAAACTTGTCGGAGGTGAAGTTCACCACCGACCTGCGCAATTGTGCGTCTGTGCTTCGCAAATCCGCTTTGGACAGCTTTTCGATACAGTTGTCCGCCAGCCCGGCCACCCGTTTGGTAGGCAGGTCAATCTCATATATCCGCAAAGTTTCGGGTACTTTGGTCACGTTGAAGAAGCCGTCGGCCAGATGTTGCAGATAGCTGTTCCGTGCCTTCATACCCTTGGGGGTGTCGGAAAACAGCATCACGCCCTCTTCCGTAACCACCGCATATACCCGGTTTTCCGTCCCGGAAGTTTCCGTTGCCGCCGCTTTCCGCCTGTCCGGTTTCCGGGCAATGCGGTTCCAAATATCATTCAAGATTGACATAGCTTGTATTTTTAGACATGATAACCGGCGACAAAGAAAAACATTCAGCCGCCAATCTGCAATACCTCATACATACGAGTCATCCGTTGGCGGCTGTTGGCGTACAACCTTTACGCCAGTCGTGCGTCCAGCATCCGGTTATAACTTTTGCGCAGGGAGTCGATGAACGGAGTGGTGTCCGTACAACGGTCGAACACTTTGCCACGCTTGGTGTACAGCGCATTGATTTTCAGATGGAACACTTCCTCGAAAACGCGGATAACATCCACAATTTTCAAATCCCGACCTTCGGCCGTACCTATCGCACCGGCTGCCATCAGTGCAGCCACCAGTTCAATCAGGTCGCTGTCCGTACCGTTCCATGTCAGTGTGACGGAAGTTTTCCTTCCGCTTCCACGCACCGCTTCCGCATGGAATCCGGCAGACACGGTACCATGACGAAGCATCTCCTTCAGTATTTCCGCTTCCGCATCCAGCAATGCCAGCGTCTTGTCGATGAACACGTCATACAAGATATTGCGGCAATCTTCAGCCATTCCGTTGCAGGCCTGCCGCATAAAGGCCAGCTCTATTTTTGTGTAGTTCAGACGACGTAGCTGTCTCGTCAGGTCCCCTGCCGGTGAAAGCGTAGCAAGGCAGTTCACGAAATCGTCATAGGCGGCCGGCAACTCACCTGCCGCAGGTCCGGCACCGTTTGTATAAGAGGCGAACAGATTAAAAAGAGAGGTTTCCACCAATGTCTTCATCGTATCATGTTTTTAGGTTCCACAATTCAACTCTCCACTCATCCTGCCGGAATAAAGACAAGTGTCATGCCTGAAACACTACACAGATAAAGCATTGTAAATAAACTATATAGAAAGCAGTAAAAATGATGTGTACATAAAAGCATTGTGGATTGGACATGATGTGTCCGAATTTCGGACATATTCTAATCCAGACGATACTTCCTCAGTTTCAGATAAAGCGTGCTCCGGCTGATGCCCAGCAGCCGTGCGGCAGCCTTCCTGTCATTGCCCGTTGCCTCCAATGCTTTCAGAATGGTTGCCCGTTCCATCCGCTCGTCATTAAGTGAATACTCTCCCGGTTGCCTGCCTTTATCGGGAATGTCTATCTCCCCGGTGGTTATCCAGTCATCTTTAGCCAATAAGGTGGCCCGTCTGACAACCATCCTCAGTTCCCGTATGTTTCCCGGCCACGAATAAGATTTCAACCGCTTCTGTACTTCACGGTCAAAGCCTTTCACACTCCTTCCCAACTCCCGGTTGGCGGCATCCAGCATGAATTCCGCCAACGGGATAATATCCTCAATGCACTCTGCCAGCAATGGTACATGCAACGGAAATTCGTTCAGACGATGGAACAGATCCTCCCTAAAACGTCCTTCGGCTATCGCCTTCTCCAGGTCCTCATTGGTAGCGGCTACCAGACGGATGTCCGTCTGAATCTCCTCTTTACCGCCTACGGGGCGGTAGCGTTTTTCCTGCAAGGCACGCAACAGTGCCCTTTGTACCTCGGCATTCAGATTGCCCACCTCGTCCAGAAACAGTGTCCCATGGTTGGCGGCGGCAAACATGCCCGTCTTGTTTTCCGTCGCTCCGGTAAAGGCACCCTTCACATGACCGAACAGTTCCGATGCCGCCAGTTCCTTCGGAAGCACCCCGCAATCCACTGCGATGAAAGAGGCATCCGACCGACCGCTCAACACATGTATCTGCCGGGCCACATACTCCTTGCCTGTCCCTGATGCGCCACGTATCAGCACGGCTAACGTATCCACCGGAGCCACCAGCCGGATATGCTCCTGCAATCTCAATGCCAAAGGGCTTTTGCTTGTATAGAATCTTTGTTTTGTATTGCCGTCTCTTCTCTTACGTTCCAATGCTTTCCGGATAATACCGAGTACCTTTTCTGTCTGCACAGGTTTGGGCAGATAGTCCACGGCACCTTTTTTAACCGCTTCCACGGCACCGGGTATATCCCCGTAACCTGTCATGATGAGGAAAGGGATACGATATCCATGTGTATTCATCCATTCCAGCAGTTCCATGCCATTGCCGTTGTCGAGACGAAAATCCGACAATACCAGATCCACATCATGATTGTCCAAAAACTCCTTTGCATTGTCCACGGATAATACATAACGGGCATTGATACCGTTTTTCACCAGCCAGTTTGTGGTAGCACGTGCATACACACGGTCATCCTCTACTATCAATACAGTTTCCATATAGCCTTTTCTTTATTCTTTTTGCTTTCTTTACAGCATATTCCACAGCTTTAATCAGTTCCTCTATCCTTTTATCCGATAAACCATCCCATTTTTCGGAAGGCATGGAAGCCATTTCCCTCAGTTCACTTTGGGGAATGTTTATACGAATCATTTCCCAAAGCGGTGCGGCCTTGTGTATAATACTTCTCAGCTTCACGTAATTTTTCGTGGAAAAGGCGTTCCGCATTCCAGAAAGTTCCTCGGTGGTGTCTTCTATAAAAATATCCAGCATTTCCACAATATCTTTCTCGCCTTCCATGATAGCCGTAAAATCCGGCCTCTCCATTTGTGAAACTGCCGTCAGCAGCTCCTCTTCTGAGAAAGGTTTATGTAGACAGTCTGAAAAACCTGCGGAAAGATATTTTTCCTTGTTGTCGGAACGTGCCGTAACAGCTATGACCGGAACCTCCCTTGCCTGGCGGATATGCGAGTTTCTCAGCAGTTTAAGGACTGAAAAACCGTCTGCACCGGGCATCTGTATGTCGGTCAGCAGGAGGGCATACTCCTGCTTTTTCAGACAGTTCATCAGTTCCCGAACATTCGTGCAGCAGTCACAGTGAATCTGGATGCGGGAGAGCATCTTCCGGGTGACTCCCAACTGGATGCGACTGTCATCCATGACTAGTACACGGATACTGCTGGACAGTTCACAGACCGGAAACACTTTTTCTTCCGGACAAGTGCACTGTTTGGCTAGCGGCACGGGAAGGAAAACAGAGAAACGGCTGCCTTCACCGGGGACGCTTTTTACTTTCACACAACTCCGCATTTCAGATACAAGCCGAATCGTGATCGTAAGTCCTAGTCCGAACCCAGGAATATTGCGTGCACTGTCCAGCCTTTCAAATGCCCCGAATATCCGTTCTTTCTCCTCAGAACTTATTCCCACGCCTGTATCCCGGACAGAGATGTAGAGTTCTCCATACGAATATTCAACCTCAAGGCATACCTCCCCGTGGAGTGTGAACTTCAAGGCGTTGGACAGCAGATTACCGGATATCTGCCGGATATGCGAACTGTCGCAACAGACGACAGCGTTCAGACCGGAGAAGGACGTGGTGAACGCTAGATTCTTCTGCCGGGCGATAAGACGGTGGCTGTCTGCTATTTCCTCAAATAGGGTTTTCAGGTTGAAGACCGTATCTTTGGAGTGAACTCCGCCTTCATCTATCCGGTGGTATTCCATCAGTGTGTTTACCAGGCCGAGCATGTAATCGGAGGAGTGCAGGATGTTGTCCAGATAGCCACTTCTGCGGTTGACATCGCTTTCTGTAAGTAACAGTTTTGCGGAACCTCTGATGACGGCCAGCGGGGCGCGCAGGTCATGGGCGACCGAGACCATCAGCTCCTTACGTGAACGGAGCAGTTCCCTGTTCCGCTTGTCGGACTGTTCAAGTTCCCTTTCGTACCGAAGACGGCGGTTCAGGTCCCGGTGAACAATGGTATATAACATGATCGCCAATAGAGAGATAAATAGGGCAAGGCTGACTACCATATAGTAGGAGTTATCACGTTCAAGGACGAAAGTCTTGTATCGTGCAGTAAAACGTTCGTTGTTCTCCCGTTCAAATTCGGAAACCAAGCTCTTCATCTTCCCGTTCAGTTCCGTACTGCTAGCATACAGGCTATCCATCTGTATCAGTAATCTGGCCTGTCTTTCAGCCTGTTCTAAAGCAACCCTTTTATTTAGAGAGTGGAGCATACATGTCGTCTTTCCTGTTGAAAGAGTGGTGGACGAAGATTGCTGTTGATGTTCGATCTCTTCTTTCTGACGCAGGTAAGCGGATTTGTTTTCTTTTTTCCCGAAAATACCCCAGATGTTCTGTTGCCTTTTTGGAGTATTTTCCGAGTCAGATATCGGAATAGCTACATTTTCTTTTTGCTGTGTAGCTTGTTTCTGAGCAGTTGAGACAATAGGCAGTATGCCTTTCTGTACAATATCACTTATGTTCTGCAATTCATTGAAAGTATACATTGTCTTGGAAAGAAGGAATTCTTTCTTTCCAAGTAGAAGGCACAACGAGTCGATGCACCCTTTCTGTAACGGATTATGGACATAATTCGCTAGAAGCTGCAGGCTATCGCAGACTTCGTGACGTTTGCGACTATATTCTCTCAGATCCTCATCATTCCATGTAATAGCAATCTCTGCATAAGTTGAGAGGTCCAACAGACCGATGTAGCTTTTTTCCGTTAGATGGTGTATCTCAACCAACTCCTTTTCTTCTTTGCTCAACATGTTTCTTTGCATCTGCTCCTGACGGAACTGATAGACAATAAAAAACGACAGTAAGGCCAAAATGGTATAACCGAAAAATATTTTTAACTTTAACCACATGATATGAATCAATTACTGCCCCGTACCAGTAGCATAGATATAAAAAATAATCCTTACTTAAGTTTTAGTATGAACTTGTGTAAGGATTATTTAATAGATTATTTCAAATTCTTCAAGCCTTTCAAATCTGTTTTATCAGTTACTTCAATAATACTGATAGCGTAGCCACCACCAGCTGCAGCCTTTAATTTTAAAATAGACTTGGCAGTTACAATACCTTTACGAATGACGTAAGCCTGCGGATTTGTTTGATAATCAGCATTATTTGCATCAGCATATATAGTTGCAATATACTGTTTTTCTACATCCAGAAAATTCAACTGTAGGGTTGATGCATGTCCGTGTTCACTGCTGGTACAACCGACGAACCAATCATTCGTACCTTTTGCCTTACGGGCAACAGTGATGTAACGTCCCGGCTCAGCTTCCAGATAGCGGCTGTCGTCCCAATCCACAGCCACATCTTTGATGAACTGGAAAGCATCCATGAAACGCTCATAATTCTCAGGAAGGTCGGCAGCCATTTGTAGAGGGCTGTACATAGTGACATAAAGTGCCAGCTGACGCGCCAAGGTAGTATTGGCATGCGTATGGCTGTTCGGATTCAACTTATTGATGTCCATTTCAAAGATACCGGGCGTATAGTCCATCGGACCACCCTGCAAACGGGTAAACGGAAGTACCGTTGTGTGGAAGGGCTTGTTACCGGCAAAAGCCTCGTACTCCGTGCCTCGGGCAGATTCATTGCCTATCAGATTGGGATAGGTACGGCATAAACCAGTCGGACGTACCGCTTCATGGGCATTGACCATTATCTTGTGTTTGGCAGCTTCGGTCACGGCGTATAGGTAATGGTTGTTCATCCATTGTCCATAGTGATGCTCGCCACGGGGAATCATATTGCCTACGTAGCCACTCTTTACCGAATTATATCCATATTTATTCATCAGACGGTAGGCAGCTTCCATGTGCCGCTCATAGTTACGGACGGAAGCCGATGTTTCATGGTGCATCATCAGACGGACACCCTTGGAATGAGCATATTCATTCAGATACTTGATGTCAAAATCGGGATAAGGAGTCACGAAATCGAAAACATAATCCTTGGAATTACCGAACCAGTCTTCCCAACCCGTATTCCAACCCTCCACCAATACCTGGTCAAAACCGTGTTCGGCAGCAAAGTCTATGTACTTCTTCACATTAGCCGTGTTGGCCGGATGAATGCCGTTCGGTTTCATCTTGGAATAGTCCGTATCATCCAGTTTCACAGAAGGGAGGTCAAAAGTATATGCCCAGGGCTTTCCCCCTGCAATCATTTCCCACCATACGCCGACATATTTCACCGGCTTAATCCAGGAGGTATCATCATACTTGCAAGGCTCATTCAGATTGAGAATCAAATTGGAGGCCAGTATCTCGCGGGCATCATCACTGACTATGACCGTACGCCAGGGAGTATGGCAGGGAGACTGCATATACCCTTTATTTCCTTGGGCATCCGGGGTCAGCCAGGATTCAAAAACGAGGTTCTTGTCATCCAGGTTGAGATGCATGCAAGAGTAGTCTACCAAGGCTGCCTCGTGCAGGTTAAGGTACACTCCATCAGCTGTTTTAAGCTGTATGGAAGTCTGGACACCCGTCGGCGAAAAGACAGTTTGTGACGCATTGTCACTCACAGCTCCCTGCAGCAGTCCACGGATTTCAGAGAGTTTGGACTCCGTGTAATCATATTCCTGGGTATCATAATCTCCCGGAATCCACCAGGCAGTATGGTCGCCGGTCATGGCAAACCGGGAATGCTCTTCCTTTATCACAAAATAAACCAGATTCTTCTGTTGCGGAAACTCATAACGGAATCCCACGCCGTCATCATATACCCGAAAACGGATATTCATAAAACGAGTGGTAGACGGTTGTTCAAGTTCTACCAGCAATTCGTTGTAGTGGTTGCGGATATCTTTTGTTTCCCCCCACACCGGTTGCCAGGTTTCATCGAAAGTGGAAGTAGAAGTCTTTACTACTTTGAAACCATCCATCAGGCTGGTAGCTCCTTTCAGTTCCAATCCCAACGTACTGGGATTGATGACAGGAGCCCCTTTATAATCCACCTGATAGGCTGGTCTCCCGTCTTTTGTCAGTTCAAAATCCAGCTTCACCATGCCCGAAGGGGATGAAATGCCTTCAGCATTCCCCGCCAGGGCAGAAAAAAGCAAAGCCGCGCTAAGTACAAATTTCTTCATAATAATGATATGTTTTTTGTGTTAATAGATAAACTCAATGATATGTTCCTTTCCATCATCCGGCAACCTCAGCAGGCAGGTCCCCTGCTTCTTGTCGGGACACCAGGCAGTTATCGTAAACTCTGTCTCCCGATTTTCTTCCAGCTTTCCGACATTCGTTTTCTTGATTTTCTGACCGTCCAGCAAAGCTGTTCTCGGCATCTGTTCCGTATAGATGCAGAACATCAGGTTTCGTTGGCCGGGTAAGCTATATTTCTCACCGGTCCGTGTACCTACTTTCAGCGTATAGCCTTTGTCGGTAGTCTGGCAAGTAATAGGAGTGCGCATGAACTCTCCACGCAAATATCCTAAATCAGTTCCTGCATCTTCATAAAGCGAGAAGGTAGTTTCACTGCCCGCTGCAGCAGGAAATATCTCAAACGTAACCGGATAGACCGGTTTCTCATCCGTATAGTTCATGACCGGCATTTGAGGTATGATACTTCCCTGCTTTACAAACATAGGAATAGTATTGAGGGGAGCATCCACCGTCATCCATTGCTCACCGCTATATGCTGTGTGTTTGTTGTTGTAGTCAATCCAAGTTCCTTCAGGAAGATACACATTCTTGTTTCGCGCTCCTTTCTTTACCACCGGAGCAACCAGCAGTTCGCTGCCAAACATGAACTGGGCATCCGTTGAGAACGTTTCCATATCTGCCGGATATTCCAGAAACATCGGTCGCATGAGAGGCAACCCCGTTTCGTGTGCTTCGCGGGCATACGTATAGATATAAGGCAAAAGACGATACTTCAATTCGATGGCTGCCTTGGCATTCTTCTCGGCCTCTTCGCCGAACAGCCACGGCTCCACAGCCACGTTGCCCTCATGATGAATGCGGCTCAGGGGATTGAAAGCGCCCATCTGTATCCACCGCGTATAAAGTTCAGCCATCGCAGGATAATTCTCTATATCTCCGCAATAACCGGTAATGTCACAAGTAGTAAAAGGAATAATTCCCAAACCGGCAGACAACAGTACCGGAATCTGATTGGCCATCTGTCCCCAGCCCTGCGTCACGTCATCACCGTTTCCACAGTCACCGGTCCAGCCGAAGGTATAGCGTTGCAAGCCCGCAAAAGCGGCACGTGTCATCTGAAATACGCGACGGTTAGGATTCCGTTTCTCAAACTGCTCCTTCACCACCTTATCCCACGTAAGACCATAAACATTGTGAATCTCATCATGCATGCCCAAATGGTGTTTCATCACCAGGCGTTCCGTCTGCTCCTCATTGCTCCAGGCAGGTTCACCCATATCAGTCCAGAAACCGGCAATGCCATCATCAATGGGCTTCTGCTGATAAGCTCCCCACCAGTCTGCCACAGCAGGAAGGGTGAAGTCCACTACTCCACAATTACCACCCCAGGGCCAGGGCATGTCATAACTCCTGCCGTTGGTGGAGTCCTTTACCAGATACCCTAACCTATCGGCTTCCTCCCATTGCCGCTTATTGGCTTGTGAAATGACCGGATCTTGCGAAACCACCACCTTGAAGCCCATATCCTTGAGGTCTGCAAGCATCTTTTTCGGATTCTCGTAGTTCCCTTTCCGCCATTCAAAATCCTGCAAATACTGTGTCCAGCCTATGTCCTGGTAAATAACATCACAAGGAATTCCACGCTTACGATAGCCTTCAGCTATTTCATAAGACAATTTCTCGCTCGTCAGCAGTCCCCGGCATTGTGCAAAGCCCAATGCCCATTTAGGAGGCATTATGGGTTTTCCCGTTAGGTCGACATATTGTTTCATGATTTCCTTATAATCCTTCCCGAAGATGAAATAATAAATCATCTCTCCCCCAGGAGCCTCGAAACTGTAGTAATCGCGGCTTTCCGTACCAAACTTAAATTCGGTTTTATACGTATTGTCCAGGAAAATACCATAACGATAACTGCTCATAAAGAACGGAATACTCTTGTAGAGCGGGTCCTCAACGGCACTATAACAAGGCTTGTCACTGTTCCACATCTTGTAGGCTTCGCCGCGACGGTCCAGCTTGCCGGTCTTTTCTCCCAAGCCGAAGAAGTGTTCGTCACGACGGAGGGTCTTGTATTCCAATTTGCGCTGCCCGTTACTGATATGCCCCTTATCGGCATAATCACTGAACAGCAGTTTCTGATACTTGTCGAATATCTGTAAGTTAAACGGAGACTTGTTTACCCGGATACGGAGTTTAGGGGTAAAAATCTCGTAGCAGGCATTCTGTTCGTCCACATGGACGGTACCGACATCCTCCAGGTCCTCATTGACGACGGCAAAGGAAGGATTATTCCGCTGGAAACTACCGTCGGGAGAAAACCATATACGTACCGTAGACTGACTACACAGACGTAATTGTATGGCAGAACTGTCATTTAAATAGAAGGTCACACTGCGGTCGTCACTGGTATAAGAAGTGCAGTCTCCGGTGCGGTTCTGTGCATTCGCATATACTGAAAATGCACAGACGGCAAAAAATAAAAATATATATTTCTTCATTACCATAATCTGTTTGTTCCTTTATTGGATATTCTTATTCCATCACAAGCATGCTCCAGTACTTCAGCAAGGGCAAGGTAAAGGTAACCGTGCCGTCCTTCTGTTCGAATGACAGTTCCTGCGAAGCACCGGCATGGAAATCGGGCGATGCAACCCATATCTTGTTCACTTTACCGGAAACATTCATCTTCAACGGCACGTCGGACACCAGACGCGGTTCGGGCATTGTTCCGTTCAAATCCCTCCAGCTTAAGTTATCCGCATTGAGGAAGTTGAGCAGATGAATGACTTGCCTGCCATTTACATTCTTGGCATATACAGTGATGGCAGACTTCTGCGGCGGCCATGCATTCAGAGAAAGATTCCGCGCAGCATCCGTACAGTTCAGAGAAACGGAAATCTCCGCCTCCGTATCTTTATCACGAAGCAGGTTCTGATAAGCCGTCATAAAGTCATAATAACGAATCATGGCTGTTTTCAGTACATCGTTCATCTGCAAAGCCGTGCTTGGAAAGTACTCGCGGCATAGCATGTGGTCACCCAATTCCAAATGAGAGCCTCCCAAAGCAAATATCACAGCATCCGTCAGCAGCACACCCGGTGTATTGAACTCACCGGTACTGCTACCTGCCTTGTCATAGTTCATATATGCGGCAAACACCGTTTTCAAGGCATGGTTGCCATACTGGTCGTTCGCTTTGATAATGGTGTGCAGATCCTTGAAGCCTGCCTCATCGCCCCATACTTCATTATAAAGGAAATCCACTTTACCCGTACCAGCTATCTGGGAAGCTCCATAGCTGGAGACGGCATTCATCACCAAACGCTTGTCCGGATGCTTCTGTTTCATGGCTTCGATGAACGAGGCATATCCCTTAGGCAGATTTACCTTATTGCCATCATAGTCATAGCGGTCACCCCGGTTTCCCAGTTGGTCTATCTGATAACCGTCAAAGTCCAGATTGGCATAAACATCATCGTTTTTCTGGGCAATATATGCCTGCCATTCCGTATTGGCGGGATTGAGCAGGAAGATATTACTTTTCCAACTGGAGGGCAAGTCATGCGAATCCTTATCCATGCGTCCCGTGTTCTTGAATATGTACCATTCTTCCTTTACCCCGTCGGAAACGGCATCGTCCAAAGCTCCGAAACATAGATTGTAAAACATGGACTTCATGCCCAGGCTGTGTTGTGTAGAGATATACTTCTCCACTACCTCGGTATAGACCTCCCGGTTGGCAATGTCCTTATAGACCTCGTCCAGATGCTCACGCGTACCGCCCAACGGCCAATGATGCTTGTTGTGCCAATCCTGAAACTGTACTCCGTTAATGTGGCAACGGTTCAGGAAAGCCATCTCCTTCTCTATCACTCCATCCACCTTTTTCGAAGCATCAAAAGTGGCAACGAAACCATAACGTGGAAAACGTGTCCAGTCACTGGATACATCTACGGCAATAGTACCAAGAATAACCTCTGTTCCATTCTCTTTCGTACGGTACACATCCACTAGATAACCGGTATAATCGGTTGCCGGAGCAGTCCAAGTCCAAGTAGTACCGGCAGCAGCCTGCTCCGATACAACCTTGTCCATTGTCCGGTAGCGGATTTTAGCTCCGGCAGGAAGGGCGTCAGCTGTAAAAGAAACACTCTCGCCCGGCCGGTAACATGCCTTGTCGGTAGTGAGGTTGACCGTCAAGTCCGAGGTGACTGGGGTTACTTCCGTAACCCCTCCACTCTCTCCGCCTCCACCGGTACCGCTGCCGGTATCATCACTCTCCTTGCTGCATGCAACCAGCAGCAAGGCTACCAGTGTTGTATAAACTATCTTCTTCATCTATTGTAGATACCTATTGTTTCACGATTGAAATTGTCTCTTCCAGCTGATTCAAAGTAATCAAATAGGAACCTGCTGTCGTAATCTTCCACTTCTGGTCGATGCCGCCTACCATCACGTCCAGATATTGCGCTTTGAACGCTTCGTCTGATTTATCAAGGAAAAGCATCGGTTCTGTTTCTCCTGCAGGCTGTTTGTCTGCTACAGCCGGCATGAACCAGGCTCCATTCCAATCTTCCTGCTTATCACAAGTAAATTTCAACTCACCGGCATTCAGCGTACCTTTCCAAGTAAACACATACGGATTATCCGTTGTCTGCATCGGCGTAGCATCACCAATCGTCCAACCGGCCGGAGTAGCATCACCTACCATATAAATCATCTCATACGGAGTAAATTCGCTCATCATCATGCGTTCCTTACCACTACGGATATCCATGCAAATCTTGTAGGCCTTGCCGCATTCCCCATCTTTCAGCACCCATTTATTGTCCGGGTCGAACCCTTTCACAAACACCACTTCTGTATCGGTATAAGCAGCATCGGCATTCTTGGCCTTATACATGTTCTCCCAACTTCCATCGGAGGTTCCGAACTTGAATTCCCCTCCTTTGCCCACTTCAAAGAACTTGCCGAAGCGGAACAAGTATGGATCGAGCACATCTTGTTTCATCTTCACGAATCCCCAATCCGTAGCGTTACCCACAAAATAAAGCTGGTCGTAGGCAGGTGCCAACGTCTCTGTCTGGGTCAATGTAAGAACACCGGTAAACAGATTGGCTTCGACGATGTAATTATGGTCTTCTTCGACAACAAAAGGTTCATCCGGCTGGTCATCACTGCTACGAAGAACCAGCAATCCATCTGTTCCTTTGTTGTAAGAGGGCAGGAATAAGCCTAAGGTCGTGATGAACTTAAATTCACCGGCCACAAGCCGGCCCGTCCATGTAAAGATACCATTGTCCTTGCGGGTCATCTCTGTCGCATCATCGGCACTCCAGCCGCCCGGAGTGGCACTACCTATCAGATAAAGGGTGGATGTGAGCGGTTTATAGGCTGTAACACTGAAAGCAGTGGTAGACACCTGTTTTTCGTCCCGTTCTGTTACAGTAGCTGTCAAGCGCGCTTCCAACGAAATGTTCTCCCCGGCAGTTGCCCCAAAATGGTTGCGCAGGATGTCATTCAATTCCTCCACGCTCTTTTTCCATGAGTATTCTTGTACGGCATTCTCCACAGCTACATAAGAATCTGCAAAATCACTGCCGGTCTTGGTCAATTCCAGCGTATAGGAAATTTTATTACCCGTCCCATAATTGGTTCCCGTAGTCCAGGAAAGCTCCAGGGCATCATCGGCATGTGCCTGCTCATTCAAAACAACTTCCGTCTTGCTGGCCGTCAGTACAAGTTCATTCTGTCCTTTATCCAATTCCATGTAATCATCATCTACACAAGCAGATAAGGCTGCACAGCCCAGTAAGGCAAATACAAGGTGTGAAATATATTTCTTCATATTCTTCTGATTAAATTAATTAATAACCCGGGTTCTGCACCATTAAGGTATTAGCATCCATCTCCGTCTGCGGAATAGGGAACAGCAAGCGGTTCTTGTTCACGTTGCTCTTTCCAATGGAATGCAGGAATTTAATGGCATACTCTCCATTGTTGACACGAATCATGTCGAACCAGCGATGCCCTTCGAAAGCTAGTTCCATGCGGCGCTCATGGATAATCTTTTCACGCATGGTTTCCTGTGACAAGCCCGAAACCTCCGGCAGTCCGGCACGCTTACGTACAATATTCAAAGGCACGGCAGCCTGGTCAGGGCGTCCCATTTCATTCAAAGCTTCGGCCTTCTTCAGCAGGACGTCCGCATAACGATAAATCACGAAGTTGGCAGGATTGGTATTGTATTCCGGAGAAACCGTTTTCGACACCAGAAACTTGCGTACATTGTATCCCGTATTGGAATAAGAGCTTTTGTAAGCCTTACCGTCAAAATCCGGACATCCGGCATAAAGCACGGTCAAATCCTTACGTTTGTCACCGCTCTCATATTGACCCACAAATTCTTTTGTAGGCTGGTTCCAGCCATAACTGCCGGCAACAAAGTCCGAATTACGGGGACCCATGAAAGTAGAAAGCCAGGAAGACTGCGGATTGTTTCCCCAAAAATCATATTCCGTATTGCCCGAATACTGGACCTCGAACAAAGATTCCGGCCCGTTATTGACCAATGCATCGAAATTGTCCTCATACTTGCAGGAAGAAAGGTCATACCCCAAATTTGTTATCTCATCACACAAATCAGACACCTCTTGATAATATTCCGTATGATTAGGAGCCAGCGTCAGATAAATATCTGCCAACATGGCCAAAGCTGCATCTTTGCAGGCACGTCCCACGTTCTCGTCGTCGTAAGAAGACTTGGCAGGAAGCAGGTCAACCGCATTCTTACAATCGGAAATTATCTGGGCATAAGTCTCTTCGACTGTAGCGCGTGCAATGTCTGTCGGTTCTCCCGGATTATAAGGAGCCAAACGCAGTGGAACACCACCGTACAGACGTACCAATACATAGTAATAATGTGCACGGAGAAAATAAGCCTCTCCCAGACAGCGGTTCTTGATTCTCTCTGACACGGCTTCAGCCTCCAGAAGACTATTCAACACAATGTTGCATTGTCCTATCCCCACCCAGGGAGAACGCCACATGTACAATGCCATGCCATTGTCGCTCTGCGTTATGAAGTTAGAAGCTTGTATCGTTTCAAGGCCGTCGGTACCGCCACCGGCACCCACCAAACTGTTACCCGCCACAATATCCAGTGTCCAGATACGCTGGTTGTACATATTGGAAGACTGAAGGGTGCGATAGCAGGCATTGGTCAGAGCAATGGCCACATCATCGGTCACCGTCGTTTCCGGGTCAACCGTATTTTTAGGAGACTTGTCCAGAAAGTCGCTGCAGGAAGCCAGCAGCAATACTGCCAGCATATATAGTAAATTTGTTATCTTTTTCATATCCGAGTCAATCATTAAAAGTTAAAGTTTAATCCTAAGCTGAACGTACGGGAAATGGGGTAACGGTTCTGGTCTATTCCGTTAATACCCACTTCAGGGTCGAAACCGGAATATCCGGTGATGGTAGCCACATTCTCACAAGATAGGGAAAGGCGTGCATTTTCAATCTGGGTTTTCTGTAACCACTGCTTCGGGAAAGTGTATGAGAGTGTGATATTCTTCAAACGCAGATAAGAACCATTCTCCACAAAGCGGTCTGACACGCGTGTATTCTGATTGGGGTCGCCGAACACGGCACGCGGCATCGAATTGCTGGTCCCCTCTCCTTGCCAACGCTTCAGTACGTCGGTAGTCTGGTTATAGGCAGCTGCCATACCGGTATTGTCGATATTGTTGGCATTGTATATCTTATTTCCGGCTATACCTTGTAAGAAAACAGAAAGTTCGAAACCCTTATAGGAAAGGCTATTGTTCATGGAGAACAGCCAACTTGGGTTCGGGTTACCGATGACGGTACGGTCACTATCATTGATGACACCATCGTTGTTCAAATCCCTGAAACGGATATCACCCGGCTCAGCTCCCGGCTGCACGGCATGTGTATTCACTTCAGACTGGTTCTGGAAGATTCCGTCCGTAACATAGCCGTAGAAGACATTAATGGGATAGTCCTTTGCCAGCATCGTTACATAGGAGTTATTGATTTGGTTAATGTAATAAGGAACGTCGCTGTTCAAATCCTTAATTTTATTCTTGTTGTAAGTGGCGGTCAGGTTCGTTTCCCATCCCAGTTCACCGGTAAGATTGATGGTATGCAGACTCATTTCAATACCTTGATTACGTACTTTTCCGGCATTGGTATACGTGGTTGTAGTATCTTCAAATCCCGATGTGATGGGGATAGACGCCTTTACCAGCATGTCTCTCGTCTCCTTCAGATAAGCATCGAACGAGAACATAACGCGTGAATTGAACAGTGAGGCATCAAAACCGATGTTGGTTTGTGCCACCTCTTCCCAATGGATATACGGGTTGGCGAGAGTAGAAGAAACCAGCGCTGTCTGATTGCCGCTCGAAATGCCGAAAGGATATACACTGGTATTGTAGGATGCCAGATAGCTGTAGTTTCCAACACTTGCCTGGCTACCGGTCACACCGTATCCCGCACGCACTTTCAGGTCATTGATATAGTCGTTTTTTGGAAACCACTTTTCCTGAGAGGCACGCCATGCCACAGATACGGAAGGGAAAGTACCCCAGCGATGTTTCTTACCGAAACGGCTGGAACCGTCACGACGAATGGTTGCAGTCAGCAAATAGCGGTCTTCGTAAGAGTAGTTGACACGTGCCATGTAAGAGAGCAATGCCCACTCTGTCTCGTTTCCACCGATGGCATACATTTCCTCGCCATTATCCATTTCGTGCACATTGTCGAACATAAACACATTCTTCTGCGCATTCAGGTAGTCGTTGGTGTTCCATTGGGCAGACATACCGGCCATCAATCCCACACGATGTTTTTCTGCAAAAGTATGGTCGAATAGGAAATAGTTGTCCCACAAATAAGTGAACGACTTGTTATCGCTCTTATAACGTGAAGTCTCCTCTGTGGGAGTGGGTTTCCAGTTATACTTGGGGGTAAAGTTGTCTATGAACCAGAATTTGGCATCATAGCCGAAAGTACTTTTAAACTTAAGCCATTTGGTAAAAGTAAGTTCTGCCGTCAGGTTGGCCAGGAAGTTATATCCATCAGTCTGACTCTTGTTCAGTTCCGTCGGTCCAATGGGGTTGCGCGTGCTGCCATACCATTCCGAGTTACCATCAGGGCCACTCCAACTGCCATCTTCATTCTTCACCGGATAAATGGGGAGCGCTTTCAGCGCATCACCTATATTATAGCTGCCCGACTTCTTCGTATCGGCACTGAACGTAATGTTATTGGAGAACTTCAACCATTTCAAGACTTGCGCATCACTGTTGGACTGGAATGTGAAGCGACGGTAATTCACACTCTTCACGATACCGGACTGATCCAGAAAACCACCGGACACATAATAATGGGATTTCTCGTTACCGCCGGAATAACTTACCGTATAGTTCTGCATCACACCCGTACGGAGCAATTCATCCATCCAGTCGGTACCTGCACCCAATTCAGAAGGATTGGCCCATTCCGGATTAGGATTGCGTCCACTGTTCACCATCATGTCATTACTCAACTCGGCATACTGCGCCGCGTTCAATAAAGAAGGTACGTTCGTAGCATTCTGGAAAGAGTAATTGGCAGATACAGCAAGTTTTCCTTTTCCTTCCGTACCGCGTTTGGTGGTAATCATCACAACTCCATTAGCTCCCCGGGAACCGTAGATGGCTGTGGCCGAAGCATCCTTCAATACATCCAAACGTTCCACATCGGCCATATTTAAGGAAGACAAGCCCAAGTCGGTAGGCACTCCGTCAATCACGACCAGCGGGTCGCAGTTGTTGATAGAACCCAAACCACGAATCTTGATGGATACATTGTCTCCCGGTTTACCGGCATCTACAATCTGCACACCTGAGATTTTTCCCTGGATGGCTTGTCCCAAATTGGATACGGGGGAATCCTTGATATCCTTGTTACCGATGGAGGACACTGCTCCTGTAAGGTCGCTTTTCTTCATGGTGCCATACCCTATCACCACCACTTCATCCAGCATTTCGGCATCCTCAGACAAAACTACCTGAAGCTGTTTCTGTCCCTTCACCTGCACCTCTTGAGTCTTATAGCCTACAAATGAAACGACAAGAGTACCGTTCGGAGACATGTTCAAAGAGAAATCACCGTCAATACCGGTTATTGTCCCATTTGTGGTTCCTTTTTCCATTACACTGGCGCCAATAACCGTTTCACCGGTCTGGTCTTTCACTACACCTTGTACTGTAATTTGCTGTGCGAACATGCACATCGGAAGTAACATTCCTATCAGACAAACCATCATCCGTAGCCTGCTGATTGGCATTTTGTACTTTTGCATAATATAAGAATTTAAAGTTAATAATAAAAACATAAATCACATGTGTCACTCTTTCCGAAGAGGAACAATGCAAATGTATCAGATAAGAGAAGCCAATAGTGGAGGAAAGAGTAAAAAAGTAGTGGTTTACATCATTCAAAAAGACTTAAACCACTATATACCAATAATATATAAAATTATTACCCAACTAAAAAAGTAGTGAAAATATAAGCGTAAAAGAGACACTTCCAAGCTTCAAAACCCCTATTCTCAGTTCTTCGACTTGCCAATTGTCATCACTTCCTGTTCCAACAAGTCGCGGTCACCGGCAGCCTTGTTGCGAACCTTCGTACGATAGTTATAAATGGTGGTAACAGAATACCGAAGGAACTGGGCTATCTTCACGCTGTCAGTAATGCCCAAACGTATCAATGCAAAGATGCGCAACTCTGTATTCATCCGTTCGCCGGCTTTCAAGGATATTTGCTCATCATCGGCAAGCAGGGCATTGAAGTCTTCTACAAAAGTAGGAAACAGCTGCAGGAAGGTATTATCAAAGTTGGTATAGAATTCCTTTAATTCCCCCTCTATGAATTTAGAAGACTTGATGTTCTTGTAGAGTTCCTCCACATTTCCGGTAGCGGCAATCTTTCCCAGCGACCGGCGGTAATTGTCCATCTTTTCCAAATAGACCGAGCACTGGTCCATATAACGGCCGATATACTCCTCCTTCAGATAGGAGTTTTCGGCAATGCTGTGGTTGGCCTCCTTGAGTTGTGCATTGGAAAGGTGAAGCTCATCATTCAGCTCCTTCAACCGTTTGTTGGCGTCAATCACTTCCCTGCGGGCGGCAGCCACTTTCTTCATCTGCTTGTATACATAAAATATGGCAAGCAACAGAAAAAGTGAAAGCAGGCTGATAGATACCAGTGCCCATTTCATCTGCTCCTGCTGCTTCTCCGTCTTTTGCTGGTAAGCATCATTAATGATAGGAAAGATTTCCAGAATCTCCAGCTTGCGCAACCGGGCATTGCAGGCGGCTGCATCTTCCATACATATCTTTACATAAGAATAGGCACGCTCGATGTCTCCTTCCTGGTAAAGCAGTACGGCGAGCTTGCGTAAAGAGATATATTCACGGACAGCGGTTTTCATATCCGCCATAGCAGAAACAATCAGGTATTCCTTTTCCTTCTCTTTGTCCCCTTTCAGCCGGTAAGACTCTGATAAAGTATAGGCACAAATCGCAACGTCGTGTTCATAGTCCTTCTGCAGCGCCAGATAATCCGTCAGCAAACGGATGGCCTTGTCATATTCATTGCGTACATTATACTGGTCGGACTGAATCAAGGTATGTATCAGAAGATTATCTTTATTGACCAACAGCAACGAATCACGATATTTGTCCGTAAGCTCCGTATAAAGCTTCTTTTCATATGCCGTCACGGCATAATCGGCCATAAGGCCATAGACCGTACGGTAGATATGGTAATAATATGGATGGATATCCACCGGTAACCGGTCTATATGGATATTCCGCATCAAATCCATAACTTCCTTATACATACCGGTCATTCCCAAAACATCTGCTTTATTCATGCGGGCATTGTCTATGTATTCCCGGTTTCCAAGACGTATGGCTATCTGTTCCCTTTCCTCGGCCATGTGCAATGCAGAATCCGTATTGAACGAACGGTACTCATCCAGCAATGTGCCAAGAATGGCAAAACGTTCTTCATCCGGTATCTGCCGATGCAACAGTCTTTTCAGTTCCACCAGTTTCAGCTCTTTCTGCTCCATGTATATGGGACGCTCCTTTATCGCCTGGTCCAGTTTCAGCAGTAAAGAATCCGCCCGGCTGCTGTCTGCAGCATGAAGGCGGCACATACAGATGGTACAAAGACACAAGAATATGATTATATTTTTCATCCGGCTTTCCGATTAGTTAAAGGCAATACTTTCTGAGAATCCTCATGCAAAAGTAATTAAAATACCATAAAAACCTATTCCACTATCATTAAAAGCTCGAAAGCAGAGTGATAAAAAAGCATACTGCAAGCAAAAGAATCAAAATATTGAATTACCTTTACGGAAAATCCAAAGAAAGACCATATCATAAATATCATCCGAGCATCATGGATATACACACATTTATAGCCAATTATCAGGAAGCTTTCGGCCAACATACCGAACTCCCCATCGCCTTTTGGTATTCAGACCGAATGGAGGCATCTACAGAGAAAGTAACCGGTTGTCTCTTCAAATGCATGAAACAAGTCAGAGACGGCAAAACCGTCAGTCTCAGCAACGAAACAATCACCTGCGGAGGAGGCAAGTTCTATACCGGATTTACAGAAATGCCCGAGCGCGTCCCGGGTTTTGTCTCCTTGAAAGAGAAATACAAGAAGACTCCCGAAATGGTGGTAGATTTTGTCAATGAGCTACAGATTTCCAGAACTGACAAAGCCTATCTGCATTTTGCCCGCATAGACAAGATACCTTCCTTTGATGAAGTGGAAGGACTGCTGTTCCTGCCAACTCCCGACATTCTATCCGGACTGGCGACATGGACCTTCTTCGACAACAATGCATCGGATGCCGTGGCAGCCCCATTCGGCTCCGGCTGTTGCTCCGTCATTACCCAAACCATCATTGAAAACCGGAAACAAGGGAAACGCACTTTCCTGGGATTCTTCGACCCCTCCGTCCGCCCATACTTCGAAGCGGACTTATTGAGCTTCACTATCCCCATGTCCCGGTTCAAGGAGATGTATCACACCATGCGCGAAAGCTGTCTGTTCAATACACATGCCTGGGGAAAAATCAAGGAAAGGATACAGCTTTCCCAATCAAGAGACGTACATATCCTCTCCTCTCCCATTTCCTTCCCCATCCTTCCGGACATTTATCTGCAGGAAATCAGAATAGAAGATGCCGCAGCCATCTACCATGCCATCGACACACACCGGGACTACTTAAGAACATGGCTGCCATTTGTGGATAATATGCGCACAACAGCTGATGAAGAAGCTTTTTTACGTCAGGTATTATCTACTCCTGCCGAACGAAATGAGCCAATATTCGGTATTTGGAACCAACAACATGAAATCTGCGGACTGATAGGTTTCCATTTCTCCGATTTCGACAACCACCGTACAGAACTCGGCTATTGGCTACTGCCGGAATACCAGCATCGGGGCATCATTACTGAAAGTGTCCGCAAGCTGTGTCTGTGGGCCGTACAAGAAAAAGAGATAAAGCGGATACAAATTCGCTGTGCCGTGGGCAATGCAGCCAGCAACGCAGTACCGGTTCGCCTCGGTTTCATCCATGAGGGAACAGAACGTTGCGGAGAACTGCTGGCTTCTGGAGAATATACAGACATACATATATACAGCATCCTGAAAGAAGAAGTGCTGGCCAACCTCAAACGATAAAATATCAAATTATATATCAACTATTGAAATTATACATGGAACAACAACCTCATCTCAATGACCACAACAAGCAGGAGTACCCTCCTATGCATACAACGGAGCACATCATCAACCAAACCATGATAAGGTTATTCGGTTGCGGCCGCTCCATATCAGCACACATAGAACGGAAGAAAAGCAAGCTGGACTACCGTCTTGCCGCCTGCCCCACGGAAGAAGAAATAAAGAAGCTGGAAGAGGCCGTAAACGAGATAATCGCCCGACAGCTGCCCATCACAACAGAATTCATTACGCAAGAGGAAGCGCAAGGACGTTTCGACTTGGAACGCCTGCCCGATGGTGCTTCGGAAACGGTACGTGTCGTGAAAGTAGGCGATTACGACGAATGCCTCTGCATCGGAGTACATGTGGAGAATACATCAGAAATCGGAACCTTCAAAATCATCAGTCACGATTGGAACGAAGAAGCCAAGCGTTGGAGAATGCGTTTTAAATTAGTCTGAAAATCTATCAATTTTAAATAAATAAGATAGCAAAATGGCATTAAACAAGCAAATAAGTCAGTTCTTCAATGACAAATAGTCAATAAAGTCAGTAAAAACCGGTTGGCATAAGGTTTGCGATATTGTTAGCGAACGACGGTTCAAGAAACGGACGGTGAAAACCCAAAAGGCAGACACCCGAAGACAAAGAACCGGAGTTCAAAACTAAACAGCATGTTTAACTTAAACAATAGGAGACTATAACTATGATGCCTGTAAGAAGAAACCAAAATTGGTTACCGAGTATTTTTAATGATTTCTTTGACAATGATTGGATGGTAAAAGCAAATGCCACCGCCCCTGCCATCAACGTATTCGAAACAGCAAAAGAGTACAAAGTTGAATTGGCTGCTCCCGGTATGACAAAAGAAGACTTCAACGTTCACATCGATGAAGAAAACAATCTGGTCATCAGCATGGAAAAGAAAACAGAAAGCAAGGAAGAGAACAACAAGGACGAAAAGAAGGAAGGCCGCTACTTGCGCCGTGAATTCTCATACACCAAGTTCCAGCAAACCATGATTCTTCCGGACGATGTAGACAAGGAAAAGATTGGCGCCCATGTAGAAAACGGCGTGCTGAACATTACATTGCCTAAGTTTACAGAAGCAGAAAAAGAAAAGGCCAAGAAATTCATCGACGTAAAATAACGCCCGGCCATTAAAAAGAAAATCTCCCGCTGCACAAGATAATGCAGCGGGAGATTTTTTATATCCATAGCCATACGGAACTATTTCTTCTTCCCTTTCAGAAAACGGTCTGTCAGCCACTTGCGCACCGGTTCGTCGTACAGTTTCAAACAAGCATAAGCAAGGACAACAGCTCCCACGAAAGTAAGTATCATATAAGGGATACCTTCTGCCATTGTAGCGTTATTGTTGCATACCCAAGCTGTATAAGTGTATACCAGCGGATAATGGGTGATATAAATCGGATAGGAAATATCTCCCAGGAACTTGCATACGGCAGTAGAGCGCTTACCGGTCACCTTGCCGCCGGCTCCCATCGAAACAATGACCGGGAAGATGCAGATAATACAGAAAGCCTCGTAAAGCCCGTTCATCCAGTAACCATCCTCACCTCCGATACGGGGAATGGAAAGAACCACCACAATCAGCAGGCTGCACCACCAGAAAGCACGCTTTTCAAGCCGTATCAGCCAGCCGAGGCGTGACAGAAGCAATCCGCCGAAGAACGGATACATCAGCCGGACCATACCCACATACTGCTGTTCCCAGTTCAAGGCCCAACCACCCACAATATCGCCGGCAGGAGCAGTCAGACAACGGTATACCGTAAAACACCCTGCCACAAATACCAGCACCGACAGGGCCACCTTATTGAACTTGCGTACAAACAACGCATACAGGATATTACCGATATATTCATAATAGAGCGACCATGCCGGGCCATTCAACGGATGCATTTCCGTCCAGCCGCGAATGTCGAACTTCAGCGGAAGAGGAAGCAAGGTACAGCCCAGCAACATCACCAGCAGCATTGTTCCGATGGACGTATTCTCGATAGGCGGAAAACAAGACGACTCCTGAAAATAGAAAAAGGCAGCGCCCACAATGCTTCCCATAATCACCATAGGATGCAGGCGGATGATACGGCGTTTGAAGAAAGTGCCCACGGTCATCCGGTTCCAACGGTCATCATAAGCATAGCCGATAACAAAACCGGAAAGCATGAAGAAGAAATCCACTGCCAGATAACCATGATTGATAATTTGAGTAAGATGGCTGCCACCTGCATGTGCTTCAAAAAGATGGAAGATAATAACCATGACAGCCGCCACGCCACGAAGTCCGTCAAGAATCTCATAATGCGGTTTCGAGGCAAGATAAGTAGTTCGTGTATTCATTTTGGTATAAGATATTTATTTATTCGCGTGCAAAGATAAGAGTTTTTTCCAATAAGGGAACTGATAGATATCATATAAACTCTATCAATTAATTGACAAGTATAACAGTTGTCTTTATCATTAGATACATATCACTACTTGCACCTTTTTTTCCGCACAAAAAACAGCTTTTATTATCCATAATAAAAGGGCTACACCTTTTCCTTCTCATGGTGTAGCCTTAAACACAAAAGGGTGTAGCTATCCAAGGCAAATGGTGTAGCCCTTCTTCAAAAAAGAGAGCCAAATAGGATAATAATAAAGAAAAATCAGTTAACTACTTTTCTTATAACTTTTTACCGCCCACAGATTGAAGACCAATGCAAAGACCAACACGGCTCCCAGTTGCGGAAGCAGTTCGGCAAATCCGCCGCCACGGAGATAGATGGTACGCATCACCTCCACAAAATAGCGTAGCGGATTGATGCACGTAATCCATTGCGCCCACTCAGGCATACTGTGGATAGGGGTGAAAAGACCACTCATCAGAATAAGGATAAGCATGAAGAACCACATGACAAACATGGCCTGCTGCAACGTGGTCGAATGATTGGATATGACCAGCCCGAACCCCGACACCATCGGTAGAAAAAACAGCGCCATGCCGTAGATAGTGAGGAAATGTCCCGCCGGCAGAATGCCGTAAAGTACCCATGCCAGAACGAAACAGATGGTCAGCACCACAAAACCTATCAGCCAGTAAGGTATCAGCTTGGCGGCAATGAAAGTGAACTTGCCGACGGGGGTGACATTTATCTGCTCGATGGTGCCCACCTCCTTCTCGCCCACCACATTGAGGGCAGGGAGAAAACCGCAAATCAGCGTCAGCAGCATCACCATGAGGGCAGGAATCATGAAAAGCTTGTAGTTCAGCGTGGGGTTGTAAAGGTTCTGCGTAGTGATGTCCACCCGGGGAAGCGGCTTCCCGGCAAGCCCTTGCGAAGACGACTCCGAACCCAGTTCACGGGTATAGTCACTGATGATGGAAGACAAGTAGGATCCTCCCAGACTGCCCTTCGTGCCGTTCACGGCATTGGCCGCCACCAGCAGACGAGGCGCCTCTCCCTTCACCCAATCCTTTTCGAAATCACGGGGAATCTCCAGCACGACATCTGCCGAACCTGCTTCAATGGCCAGCAAAGCCTCATCGTATGTATCGGGAAGCGCTGTCAGGCAGAAATAAGTGGATGCACCGATTTTATCTACCAGACGGCGAGACAAGACGCTGTGGTCATTGTCCACTATATTCAGATTGATGTTCTTTATCTCCAGATTGGCGGCCCAGGGCATCAGTATCATAATCATGCACGGGAAAATGAAAATCAGCTTGGGCAGGAAGGAGTTGCGGAACAACTGCTTGAATTCCTTTTCAATGAGAAACTTTATCATAAGACGATATTTTAAAGATTTTAGACATAAGAACAAAAGAACAGATTTCCCGTATCCTTTTGTCCTTATGTTCTTCTGCCTGAATAATTAATATAAAATTCATATCCGCTCTTTACTCAAGCCGATGCTTGAATTTCTTGAAACTCACCGTTATCAGCAATACCGCCATCGTGGCAAGTATGCCGACCTCCATCAGCACAAGCGAAACATCCACTCCCTCAATCATCAGCTTACGCACCGCCTGGATATACCAGCGTGCAGGAAGCACAGCTGAAATGGCCTGCAGGATAACGGGCATACTCTCAATGGGGAATATCATGCCCGAAAGCAACATGGTGGGCATCATCAGCATCAGTCCGGACACCAGCATGGCGGCAACCTGCGTCCGGGTGACCGTAGAAATCAGCAGCCCCAGCGCCAGGGAGACAAAGATGAATAGCAGCGACACCACCACCAGCCAGAACAAGCTGCCCGCCACGGGAACATCGAGCACATAGACCGAAAGCAGAAGAATGGTGGTCAAGTTGACAAACGACAGCACAAAATAGGGCACCGCCTTTGCCAGAATGATGAAAAGCGGTTTGACGGGAGAAACCAGCAGGACCTCCATCGTCCCCGTCTCCTTCTCGCGCACAATGGAGATGGAGGTCATCATGGCGCAAATCAGCATCAGAATAAGCCCCATGACACCCGGCACGAAGTTGTAGGCACTCTTCATCTGCGGATTGTACAGCAGCTTGAGCTGGGGTACGATGGCAGCGGCATGCACTCCCGGCAGAAGCATCTCCTGCCCGGCAGAGGAGATGATGTTTGCGGCATAGCCTGCCTGCATAGTCGCCATATTGGGGTCTGTGGCGTCGGAGACAAGCTGCACGCGCGCCTCGCCGGTATAAAGCTTGTCCGAGAAACGCTCGCTGAAAACAAGCGCCATGTCAATCTCCCCTCTTCCGAAAGAAGCCTCCATATCGGCGGGAGAATGCAGGCGGCGGATGACGGTGAAGTATTCGCTTGCATCCATGCGGTCGATGATACGGCGGGTAACTACGTCATTCGACGGGTCGAGCACCGCCACACGCACGTTCTTCACCTCGGTGGTGATGGCAAAACCGAAAAGGATTATCTGCACGATGGGCATGCCCAGCAGAATCAGCATCGTGCGCCGGTCGCGGAAGATATGGAAGAACTCTTTTCGGATGAAAGATATGAATTGTTTCATTGTCTATATTTATATTTAGGCTCGGATAATGCGGATTTCACGGATTTTCAGTCGGCGGTTCGCACAGCTTGACGAGCCAGTTGTTGGAATACATCGTCCATCGTAGTGGCATTGAACTGCCGTTTCAGCTCCCCGGGAGTGTCGAGTGCACGGATGACGCCGTCTACCATGATGGAGATGCGGTCGCAATACTCCGCCTCGTCCATAAAGTGGGTGGTGACAAAGACGGTGATGCCCTCGTCGGCAGCCTGGTAAATCAGCTCCCAGAACTGGCGGCGCGTGGCAGGGTCCACCCCACCCGTAGGCTCATCCAGAAAGACAATCTTGGGACGGTGGAAGATGGAGACGGAGAAGGCCAGCTTCTGCTTCCAGCCCAGCGGAAGGCTTTTCACCAGTGTATCCCGTTCCTTTTCCAGCCCGAGGCGGAGGAGCAGCTCATCCGTCTTGGGGGCAATCTCCGCTTCGGGGATGCCGTAGATACCGGCAAAGAGGCGGATATTCTCCCACACCTTGAGGTCTTCGTAAAGGGAAAATTTCTGGCTCATGTAGCCGATGTTCTTCTTCACTTCTTCGGGTTGGGAAGCCACATCGAAACCTGCCACACATGCCTTGCCGCCGGTGGGGCGGCTAAGTCCCGTAAGCATGCGCATGGCGGTGGTCTTGCCTGCCCCGTTGGCTCCCAGGAAACCGAAAATCTCGCCCCGATGGACTTGGAAGGAGATGTGGTCTACAGCGGTGAAATTACCGAACCGCTTGGTCAACCCTTCCACTTCAATCACCTTGTTTTCGTGGTTTTCCACCCGTTCGTGCTGCAAGCCCGGAGGGCAGAGGATGCCCGCAAAGCGTGTCAGGATACGGTCGGGGGTATCGATGCCTTTTATCTCTCCTTCGTTGATGAAGGCGATGCGGTCGCATTGGCGCGCTTCGTCGATGATGGGGGTGGAAGCAATGATGGTGATACCCTGCTCCTTCAGTCGGCGAAGCATTCCCCAGAATTCCTTGCGGGACACGGGGTCGACGCCCGTAGTGGGTTCGTCCAGAAAGAGGACATCCGGTTTATGGATAAGGGCACAGCTAAGGGCGAGTTTCTGCTTCATGCCGCCGGACAACGCTCCGGCGCGGCGCTTGCGGAAAGGTTCTATCTGCCGGTAAATGTCGCGCACCAAATCATAATTCTCCTCGATGGTGGTGTGGAAGACGGTGGCGAAGAAATTGAGATTCTCCTCCACCGTCAAGTCCGGATAGAGGGAGAAGCGTCCGGGCATATACCCCACCCGCCTGCGGATGGCTTTGTAGTCCTTCACCACATCCAGACCGCAGACCGAAGCCGAGCCTCCGTCGGCAAGCAGCAAAGTGGTGAGGATGCGGAAAAGCGATGTCTTGCCCGCACCGTCCGGCCCGATGATGCCGAAAAGCTCACCGGGAGCCACTGACAGAGAGACACCCCGCAGGGCTTCCACGCTGCCGTAACGCTTGGAGATATTAGTTAAAGTTACAGCCTCCATACATTCCTATTTTCAGCATCCCGTCATTCTTCACGGCAATCTTTACGGCATAGACCAGATTGGCGCGCTCGTCTTTCGTCAGGATAGTTTTTGGAGTGAATTCGGACGTATCGGAAATCCAGGTGACGATGCCGGGGTATTCTTTCCGCACTTCCTTTCCATAATCCGCATAAACCTTCACTTGCTGCCCCAGCTTGATTTCGGCAAGCTGCTCGGAGGTGATGTAGGCACGGAGGTAAATCTGCTCCATATCCGCCACTTTGAAAAGAGGGGTGCCGGGAGCAGCCAGTTCTCCGGCTTCGGCATATTGGGCAAGGACGGTTCCCGTCAGCGGAGAGGTGATGTGGCATTTGCGCAACTGGTCTTCTATCTGCGCCACCTGGATGCCGACAGAGGAACTTTGCCACGTCAGGCTCCGGTCACTGTTGCGCAGGGTGGAGTTCTGTGCGTCGAGCTGCTTGCGGAGGACTTCGAGAAGGGACTCGGCATCATCCAGTTGCTTCTGGTTGGCGGCACCCACACGGAGCAGGTTGGACACACGGTCGCGCTCGCGCCGTGCCTGCACAATCTGTTCCTGAGTGGCGGCTACTTGCTTCAGGATATCAGGCCGCTGGCCTTCCACGGACTTGACACTGGCCTCCAACTGGAGTTTCTTCAGATAGAGTTGGACGGTATCTATAATGCCTACTTCCTGCCCGTCTATCAGTGTCGTGCCTTCCTCGATGTCGAAACTCAGCAGTTTTCCAGACGCCTCGGCAGAAACGATGACTTCGGTAGCCTCGAACGTTCCCGTCGCATCATATTTCGGAGTACCGCCGGTACAGGCGGCAAGGAGAAATAAAAAAGGAAATAATTTCAATGATTTCATACTATTTCAAGTTATAAATTACGGATTATAGTCATTAATTGTTCAGCGTATATTTCAGCTGCCAGATGTTCATCAGCAACTGCACCTCATGCAATGCCTTGGTCTGTCGTGCCATACTTTCGTTGGTAATCTCCCGCAGCATATCGGTCACGGTCATTGTCCCGTTCTGTACCTTGGCCTCGGCTGCACGGCGGATATTCCCACGCAGACGGATAATCTCGTCATCATCCGCCATCTGGCGGCGCATGGATACAATGCCCGCATCCTGCTGCGTAGCCTGCAGGCGAATGTTGAAAAGGAACACATCCCGGCCGGTCTCTATCTGTTGGCGGGTATTGTCTATCCTGCGGCGGTCGTTCTTCAACGTATACAGACTGCCGAAATTCCAGGACATGCGCACCCCCGCCATGTAATAGGCGTTGAATTCATCTTTCAGCATATTCAACCCCGGATTGCCGTATGCCCCTTGTACAAAAAGGCCGAAACGCGGCATCAACCGGGTGTTCAAGGCTGCCTCCTGCTGGTGGAGTTGCTCTCCCTGCGCATCGTACCAACGAAGTTCGGGGCGGTTGTTCATCTGCCGGTCTATGTTTTCTTCGGCAGCCGGTTTCAATAAAACCGTTTCGGAAGAGAGATCCTTGCCCGTAAAGGCAGCAAGCATGCTGAGGTATGCACGGCGGGTGGTCTCCAATTCCACACGGTGCTGCCTGGTGTTCAGTTGCTCTACGCTGACTGCATCCAGGTCGCTCAGGGTGGCGATGCCATTGGCTATATAGTCGGCTACCTGCTTGTGGGTTCTTCCTAAATCTTCTTGCAAGAGGCTGTTCAGTTTCAGCTGTTCGTCCAACAGCAGGATGCCGAAAAAGAGCTGGTTCACCCGGTCAGTCAAGGCATACATGTCTACATGCTGTTTTTCCAGTTCCACTTCCGAGGCGGCACGCGTCAATCGTTTTCTGGAACGTATATCCCCACCATCCCAGAGGACCTGCTGCACTTCGAGCATCACCTGATATTGGTCTTTCGGAACAGGCTCGATGTCGAGATTCGGGATTTCGACCGGCAGCCGGGTGATGTCACTCTGGTACGTGGCCTTGCCGGACAGGGAGAACTGGGGCAGGTAACCTTTTCCGGCATTGGAGAGGTCGTACCCGCGTGCCTTTTCTATCAGTCCGTATTGCCTGACCAACGGATAATTGTCTTGCGCCCGTCGCTGGCACTCCTCCAACGTGAGCTGGGCATGTGCCAGCATGGCGGCAAGAGAAAGGGTAAAAAAGAAAACGGTTCGTTTCATATCCATTCTGTTTCTTGTTTATTCTACATGGTTTTGTTCTATACACATGCAAAGATAAAGGCATAACCCTATAACCTTACAATCCATTTGTGCGCAAAGATGTTCTAATAGTACGACATTTCGTAGAAAAAGACAAATAATAGGAACACTTTATTATCTTTGCAAAGAGAAGTTACGAAAAGAGTGTAATTTATTGGAAATGAGCGTAGGTTAATTGCTCTTGATAGTAATAGGTTACGATTTAGTTAGTTATCTACTGCATTATCCTTCTGCGCG
>ERZ894240.286-NODE-286-length-61901-cov-86.462876_pt1 | contig 61901 bp, 104 predicted proteins | sample MGYA00380298_ERZ894240 | MGnify/ENA primary metagenome ERZ894240 (study PRJEB32331, sample SAMN06328419) | human gut metagenome | biome: human gut microbiome; feature: stool | host: Homo sapiens | collected 2014-06-27 ... | reverse complement strand
GGAGCTGTAAGTGTAGATTATAATACTGGAAAGAAAATTGAAGATAAGATAAAAGGAAAGCTAGATAAAACAGCAGTAATCAACAACCTCACAACAGGGGGAGCTGATAAGGCTCTATCTGCTGAGATGGGGAAGAAACTTAATACAGATAAGCAGAATAAGACAGATAGTGGACTACAAACTGGGAGCAAGGAGATAGTAGGGGCTATAAATGAGAGTTTATGGAAAATTGTTGCTAAACAAATAGGGAATAGCTCAACTGTAACTGACTTAAATACAATCTATGAAAGAGGATTTTATACAAGTACAAGTAACGCAAATAAATTTAGTAATGCTCCTGAGAGTAGTATGGGTGCTTTTGAATTAACTGTTTCTAGTGCAACTGGTACTAAAGCTTATACGACACAGTTAATAAAATCAATTATAAATAATAATTATTATGTAAGAACACAGAAAGGAGGTGTTGGAAATCCTGTTTCATGGACAAATTGGGAGCAAATATTCACATCGAATAATAAATTATTTTTAGGAAATGCTGGTATTCCAGAAGTAACCTATATCCAAGCCGCAGGAAAAAAAATAGCAGGGAATGGGTATGTAGATAGAACTACAGGACAATTATATTTGTGTAAACTTACAACTACTGATACAAGTGTTACAAGTAATTTTGTGTTGGCTACTAATATTGAAATAGCCAAAAGACAACCCTTTACGAAAACAATACTATTTGATAAACCCCAAGGTCAGGGAAGCGGTTCCATTACACTTTCATCTAATTGGGAGAATTATGATGAATTTATAGTATATGGTTCTAATGATGATGCTAATTATGTAGGGAGTCACAGATTTAAAAAGGAAGATATTGAATATTCAATCTCTAGAGGTCGAAGATATATGATATATACGGGAGAGAACAAGTATTGGTTAGCTAAAATTACTACTGGAAGCAAAACTTGGGCTTCTGAGGACAAATGGGAAAATTGCGCAATTTTTAGAATAATTGGAATAAAATATGGAGGGTAGTTATGTATATACATTATAGAGGAACTAAATTAATCACAAAATCTGGTAGACCAGATGAAGTCAATGAAGCAATACTTATGGGGGATTACTTAGATAAATACCCTACATACACAGAAGATGGGCAAGAAATACCTTTTGTAATGCCAACTAGAGATGAAATGATAAAACAATTTATATTTCCAGACTGGCAACAAGGCGACATCTTAGTTATAGCAGACCAGCCACTTAAATACCCCAAACTTCAAGGCGACACTCTAGTTGAAATGACTAGAGATGAAGTTTGTGAAAGTGGAGATTTAAGTATATTAACTGATGGTGAGGTTTATCAAGATGGTAAGATAACTTATAAAGCACCGCCAGAAGATATGTTAAAACCTAAATGGATTTATCCAGATTGGATAGAACAAGCAACTGAAGATGAAATAAATCTACATTTAGTTGAAACACAATATAATGAGTATAAACCACTAGATACGTACTCTACAGTTGAACAAATGAAAAGGCAAGACCCAGCACTTGCCGAAGAATATGTGGATATGATGATTGAACTTAGAGAATTGAGAGCAAGTATGCAGGACAATAATGACAGTAAATATAAAGTTAGAACTAGAAGAAGTGTATTTAGTATTCATGAGCCTAGTGAAGAACTAAAGTTATTCAAAGAAAAATTTAGTAACTAAATAATATATATAAAGGAGGATTAACATGATTAACTTATTTAGAAAATTAATTTTATGGTGTGCTTATAAAAGATATAAAAGATTAGATACACCAAGAGCTTTTGAGAAAATGGAGGCATCTGGAGTACTAGAAGATTATAAAAACTTTATGAATGAATGCGAAATGTTCTTATTCAGCGGAGTTGAAATGCATTCAATTAGTTTACCTAAACCATCTAAAGCCCTAGAAGACTTCAAGAATAAATTTAATAAGTTTTTCTAATAGGAGCTTTTTAGCTCCTATTTTATTATGTAAAAATGTTTCACAAAACATACATAAAAAACAGTATATATTATAGAGGAAAGGTGATACTAGTTGCTAGAACTTCTCGATATACTTCTTAGGAAATTTAATATAAACATAAGACAAATTATTAACAATAGCGACAACACCTTTGAGGATATAAGAAATGAAGGATATATTGTTCTATATGAGCATTATGACGATATTATAAAAGATAATAACGTATTTATTAATGAATTAAGAAAGAAATGCTTAAGGTTTAATAAATATGGTAAAAGAATTGACACTAAGTCAAAATGGGAAGAGTATAATGCTCTCGAAGATACTATGAATAATATATCTAATTCTTATACCCAGATTAACGAAGATTTATTATGCAGTATGTGCGATATAAAAGACCTAATAGGCGAAGATAATTATAAATTTCTAATTGACTATTATGGACTTGGATATAAAAAGACTGCTGAAAAATATAATATATCTTCTCATTTGTCCAAAAAAAGAGCTAGTTTGCTAATTGAAAAAATAAGGAAAGGGATTGGATATGATTGACGATACATCTGGAAAAGTAGTTTTTAAATGTAAACATTGCGAGAATGACGATTTACGATATATGAAGTTATCAAACGTATTTACTAATAGCCCCCAATATGCCAATCAAATATATAGAGATAACTGGAATAGTAAACCAATAGGTGTGCATATAGAATGTGCTAAGTGTAATAAAGACACTTTTATTATTCCAGATATATTCTCTAGTATAGAGTGGGGAAATGATATACCAGAACAATGCATAACACAAGTTAAATTTGAAAAGCCTAAATATCTGGCAATAAAATATGTTATGACTGAAGATGGTTATCTTGATAGGGTCGTAGAGACCTCTAATGGACAGTTTATATCTATGATAACTGAAGATATAATAGATGATGCATCTAAACGTTATCCAAGATTTAAGAGATAAGAATACTGCTTTAACTCTTCAAGTATCACAACAAGCTCAATCTGCTAATATAATTGACTCATTAAAACCTTGTCCAAGACCAGCATACATAGTACAAAATCCTTGTTGTTCTGGTTACTAAGAAATAGAGGGGAGTAATTCCCCTCTAAATAATATTTAAGGAGATGGTGATATGAAGTTAAGATATATGCTTGGGCATTTTAGACAAACTCAAAACTTTGTTCAGTATCCTGCGTGTAAAGATGTAAATATCTTAGCTCAGTTTGGATTAGTTGATATTATATTCCCAGATGTAGATACTACTACTAATTTACAGGTTTCTGTTGTGGACTGCAATACTAACACTCTAGTATATAAGGAAGATTGTACTCCGTTTTTAGCTAACGAGGTTGTTGCAAACATACGCTACTCAATAGTATTTAATCCATTCGTTGGAGGGTATGTTATAACATCACCAAGTTGTCCAGTTCAATCTCAACCTGCAAAAGACGAAAAATCTGAAGAGGTTGGTGATACTAAATGATAGAAAGATGGGAGATACACTTAAAAACTAGAAATACTATTGGTGGTATATTATCAACACTAAAAACTAAGGGTATAAGTGCAGACTTTAAGCTAATGAACGATAAAGATTATCATTCAAAATTAATGATAAAAAATCCTGCAAATGGAGAAATTTATCACTTTGGTTTTAAACTATATTGTGAGGCTGAAGGTATATATACTTATGAAATCTGTGCGTGGACAGAGCAAGAGTATAACTACTTAATTGAATTAGCTAAAAGCATTTAGCGAGGTGCTTTATGCACCTCTTTTTTATTAATTGGAGGTATATAATGGACTATATAAAGATTTGCAATACAAATCTTATTGTTGATAAAATTGTTAGAATATTTAAAAGAGGTAATAGTGCAATAGCTGTTGATAACAGTGGTACTGAGAATGTATTACTTACATCTACACCAAGTGCTGTTGACTCATATATAGACGCTTTATTAGGCACAATAAAAGCAAATAAAATAGGAGATATTATATATCATTGGTTCGATATAAACTCAAATGTTGTAAAATTATTAAATGGCACTTGTATTGTTCCAGATGTGAAATATGATGGTAAAGAATTAAATCATTCAGAATTTGTATATGAGGTTACAGATGATACTACTGCTATATTTAAAGAGGGTAAATTATTTGGACTAAAGAAAGGAAATACATCTGGAAATATAACTAAAGATGAAAAAGAAGTCAATTTCAATATTGAAGTATTAGATAATAATGTGAGTGGATTATTTTCTTCTCCAGATACTGTTAAGGCTACCTCTAGTATTGATATGATTTTTAAATATAATGGAAATGTTATTGCAAATAGTAAACTTAAATGGAAGTCATACGACAAAGGAAAGGCTACTGTTGCAAATGGTAAAGTTACTGGAGTTGCTGAAGGCACAGCTATTATAAGTGCAACTTTTGGTAATATGGAATATATTAAGAATATAACTATTTTAAAACAAGCTCCAGAGCCATCAAGCGAAGAAAGGAGTATAGAAGTTGAAGGAACTTTTACTGGACAAATGCCAGTTGTTGATGGTTTCAGTGGTGCTAAATGGGTAAGTTCAGACCCAACAAAAGCTATTGTTGTAGAAAGCACAGGTGTTGTTACTGGTGTTGCACAAGGTACTGCTAAGATAACTGGTAAGTTTACTAGTCCATATGAAACAGATGGTATAGTATATAATGTAACAGTTACACCTAAGGCTCAACCTGCAAATATATTCTGGGGATAAAATAATAGGAGGCATATATGGGAATATCTAAATGGCTAGGACTAGATGCTATAACTGATGGATTTAAAAAAATAGGCGATATAGTAGATAAAACTGTTGAAGATAAGGATAAGAAAAATGAGTTAAAAGTAGAGCTTGCTAAACTTGAGGCTGAAACAGAAGTAAAAATGCAAACTCTTATAAATGGAAGAATGGGTACTATGTTAGAGAAATGTATTTCTCTAGTGTTTCCTATGATTGGAGCTATATTCTCTTTGTATCTATTGTCTAATCTTATAATGTATTGGATTATGTTCTTTACTGGAGAAGTTCATACATACATATATGTAGATGAAAAAATGTATCAAATTATAGGAATTTATCTAGCTGGTTTCTTTGGAAGTTCTGCTGTTGGTAAATTTACTAATAGAAATAAATAATGGTGATAAATAATGAGCACAATCGTACGTAATACAATAATAACTGGAGCAATAGGGTTAGTTATAGGAGCAATAGGTAAAAATTTCTCTGATATATCTGAAACAGCATATTATAGCAAACTTCACGATAGAGAGATTGCAGAGATGAAAGAACAAATAAAAGAACTTGAAGGAGAGCATAAATCATTGCCAGATATATATGTAACTCGTAGAGAGTTCCAAATAGTTATAGAAAATCTAAATAATACATTAGAAAAAAATAATAATACACTTGAGAAATTAGCAGAAAAGTTATAGGAGGTGCTATATGAATATTAGTGATAAAGGAATAGATTTTATTAAGAAAGAAGAGGGTCTTGTACTTAATGCTTATTTATGTCCTGCTGGTGTATGGACTATTGGATATGGACACACTAACGGAGTAAAGAAAGGAGATGTAATATCTGAAGAAAAGGCTGAAGAGTTTTTAAGAAAAGATGTTCTATATTCTGAAAGAATAGTAAATAAAATGGTTGAAGTTGAATTAACTCAAAATCAATATGATGCATTAGTTTCATTCTGTTTTAACGTTGGTTCTGGCGCTTTTATATCATCTACATTATTAAAGAAATTAAATAGTGGAGCTAATGATGATGAGATATGTAAAGAGTTAAGTAAATGGGTTTATTCAAAAGGCAGAAAACTTCCTGTTCTTATTGCAAGAAGAGAAAGAGAATGTAAACTATATAGAGGAGAGGCATAACGCCTCTCTTTTTTATTTATATCTGGACTTATAAAATATCCAAATGCTGTTGCTGATAAAAGATAAAAAGCTATAATTTTCTTCATTATTTTTTCTCATTGTTTATTGCATCTACTACTTCTTTAATTGTATCTATTACTATTTCTTTTCCAGATTTAATGTTATTTACTGTAATATATTTTGTTGCATACATTGCTATTAGTGTATTTCTATCTGGCATAAAAATATTTAATAATAAGGCAATAATTATTGCTACGGCTCCGCATTTAACACATCTAGGTATTTTCTTTCCATCATCTAGGCACCAAGCTATTACTACTGCACAAGTAAATGCACCAACAATAACTACAATAAACAATAGTGCTTTGATACTACCTATAATACTTAATAAATAAATAAAAGCTGGGCTAATAATTGGTTCCATTATATCACTCTCCTATAGATTATCAATAGTATTTATTGCAAATAAGTCAAGTATAAAAGTCGCAAAATATAATTCCTCAAACGCTACTCCAGAACAAGCCTCTATTAAAGCTAGCAATATTGTAAACATTATATCTCCTCCTCTATAAAGCATACCATTAACCAAACAATTATTATAAGTATAATAAGCAATGCTGTAAGACCTATTATTTCTCCAAATATTATACTAACAAAATTAAAAATAAAAATTAAAACATACATAAATACTACGCCAAAAGCAATTAGTAATGCAACCATAAAAAATCCAAATAAAGTCCAAAACAAACATCTTAACATATTATTTATCTACCTCCTCAATTTTATCACAATGATTATAATCTGGGTCAACTACTTCTATCCAATCTTCAGTTGTATTTAATATACAATGTCCGTTTTTAAAATCATAATATGCACCACCTAATTCTTGACTAAAATATTTACAATCTTTACAAGTAATCATATTATTCCTCCCAATACACATATTGCAAAAATAATAATTACACACATTGGAATTCCAACCCATATAGCAATAATTCTATCTATTATCATATCAATAAGTACAACAAGACCAAATACACCAATTACTAACGCTATAAAACGTAAAAATATTTCCATATTACCTCCTATATTTAATATACCTCCATACTCTTCTAAATCTATCTTTCTCTACTTCATATTCTAAATCATATATGTCGCCATACCTTTCCACGTAATCACGTAATGTGTCTTTATCAACACCAACCTTGTTAGCTATCTTATCTATTTTTATTCTACTATAACAAGAACAGTATGTAGCTATATAGCCAGCTATGAGAACTAGCAGTCTATCGACTGCCTCATTCTCTATTGGTTTAAAATCTGGAGAAAAGAATTTACTAGGTATTCTAGCATAGTTGTTTATACCAGCATTTTCTTTTGCTTTCTTTGCTTTTAGTATTGACTCACTAATGCTATTAGTTTCATTCATCATATCTGAGAATGTCTTTTCATCCCACCATTTTTCTAGCGCAATATTTAATGTTTCTTTATAAACTATATAAATATCGTCCACTTCCTTTCTATATATATTTAATTCCATTATCTGTAATCATTAATATTTTATCTGGCATATATTTACCTATAACTGATGCCATAAGAAATATTCTTGTCAATAGCCCCATACCATTTACATAAGGTGTAAATCTTTGGTGCTCTCTAATGTCTATATCGAAGTCACCTTTTACTTTTCCATCATCCCCTCTTGATACTCCTATATCTATACATATACATCCTTTCTTATTACCAAAATGTTTTTGAGATATTAGTCCAGCTTTTCCAACACAAGATACAACAGCGTCATAATTTTCAAATTCTCCATCTTTTATTATTGATTTACTATGATACAATGAAACTGTTGCATTTTTATTTAATAACATATAAGATAAGTATTTTCCTACTGTTTCACTTCTACAGCCAACTATTGCTATTTTCTTTCCAGATAAATTTCCTAGCTCTTCTTCTAGTACAGTTATTGTTCCTCTTGCTGTTGCTGGAATTTCATATTCTTTATATGTGTTTTCTATTATATTAAATAATGTGTAGTTATTTAAATAGTCTACATCTGCAAAATCATCTTCAAATCTACTAATCATCTTTTCGCTTGCCGGAAGTTGTAATATTGCAACCCCATAGTCTATATACCCATCATTAAATAATTTAATTCTGTCTTCGTCTTTTAATCTCCAGTAATCGTCACTATTATATTTATCTTTAATATATTTATCCCTAACTTCATCTGGTAATATTTCTTTTATATATGCTACGATACCACATTCTTCTGCTGTCTTTACTTTTAAATTCATATATATATTAGAACCATAATTTTCTTCTCCTTTTAATATATAAAATACAGGTGTTACACCAAGTTGCTCTATATCTGCCTTTATATTTTCTACCATTCTATCATATATAGCCTTACAGTTTATTTGATTATTATTCATTCTATCACTCCTATTTCTCTATTACTAATACAACATCATCTTTCATATCACTTATTGAATTGTGACTAATTATTTTTCTTATATTCAAACCTTTATGTTCATATATTATTTCTAATGATTTAACTAAACTATTTGCTATTTCCAATCTGGAACAATAAATATCATATCTATTACCAGCTCTGTAATTGTATTTAAACCATTCTTTAAAACATTCTAAATTCATACTAACTTTCATTTATTCACCTCTATATTGTTTTAATTCCTCCTTAAACTTCTCTGTTTTACTATGCCCACAAGGGAACATCTCTGGACAGAAGCCCCTGTAAACACATTCTTTAACGCAGACACTTCTTAATTCTGGCTCATTAGGAGCAACTACTTCATCTAAGAATTTAGTCCAAGCCTCTCTTGTTTCTGGGGATGCGCAGTTGCATAATCTTTTTCTTGATATATTTATAATTGCTTGAGCATTAGCATCACATTCGTGATTAACTAATTCGTCCTGTCTTAAAGCATTTCTATCTATACCAGTTCTATCTGTTCTTCTGGTTGAAACAAAATGTTCTATACCATACTTATGTCTTACAAAGTGAACTGAAACCCAGCTCTTTATATCTACCCATCTCCATCCAAATTTTAGTTTTCTAATAGGCGAGTGTTCTGATAATAATAATTTTCTTTTCCATTCACTATCTGGGTAAGAGCCTTTGCTCTTACTAATAGTGTTTAATGTTGCATTTTTAATATTTTGCCAAACGTCAATATAATCTCTTAATTCTACTCTCATTCTATCACTCCTACTTCTTATCTTGTTTTCTTCTGTCCAGATTTAATACATTAATATCCATAAGATTTCTTTGCATCCTTCCTCTCTTATCCTTATATTCAGATGCATTATTAATTAAAATCAAGTCACCTCTATCAATCTCCTTTCCAGATAAATTCTTATACCAGAAATCATTATCTCCTATTTTTATACACCAACTATCATATTTACTTTTAAACTTAACAATACCAATTTGATACCTTTTTAATTTTTCATCTTTAATATAATGTAGATATGATAATTGATTTTCTATACGTTCCTTAACAGAGAAGTCTTCATCTGGTAACATATTTTCAATAGTGCTAACTATATCTAGCCAATCTATTTTATACATCTTTGGTGTACAACTATATCCATCAACTCCATCTTTTAATTTCTTTATAATAAGTTTCTTTATTCCCGGTCTATCCTGCAATACTTTTGAATCTTTATTCATTTGTTTTCTTCCCTGCATATCTTGATATATCTGGAATAGTTTAAGTAATTTTTTAGCTTTACCAAATTCAGAGAAGTAATCAATCTTGATTAATGTTTCTATATTAGTTTTATTTGTACTTGCCAATTTCATAATGCCATCCAGAGCCTCTATAAAGCTATTATAGCTATTCTCTTTACTATGTTGGTATAAATCATCACCCACTATCTCAGATACATTTAAGACGTTCTTCACGCCTTTATATAGCACATCATCACGCACAATGTCATTGCCCATTGAATATCTATATTTAGCTGGTATAATATCTATACCTTTTAATCTGGAAAGAATAACAGCATTTGTTGTATCACTCTCATCTGTTGCATTATTCATATAGGCACATATAAATTCTTTCGGATAATAATATCTAACATAGGCTGTTAAATATGTCATCATAGAGTATGCTATTGAATGGTTCCGTGAAACCTTTATGTTTACGCATGTTCGCAACTCATACGCCTTTGAGCTGTATGTCGCCATACAGAGCAGACTATATCTTCACAATATACCTCTTGATATATGTGTCCTCCGTTTCCATTTAATCGAATGTTAATCGAACCCATTTGCTTGGCTGTACTTTACAACTTTGTAGCTGTACCCTAGTCGTTGAACCTTGCTCCCCAATTTTATTATCTTTCTTTCTTTTTTAAATATCCTAAAGCGTGTCTACTTTTTGTTCTCCCAGTTATAACATATTCGTAATCATCCCAACTTAACCCTCTTGCTCTTAAAAAGCTTTTTATGTTCGGTTTTTGTCCTTTGTAATTTGGGTTCATCACATGTTCTATCGATAATTTTGATATAGTTGTTTGTCTTCCTCTTTCTTGTCTTTCTGCGTCTGCTTTCGCTAGTCCTGTTCTCCAAGCGTGATTTATATTTTCTTTGCTAGTGCACCATTCCAGATTTAATATACAATTATTTGTTTTGTTGCCATCAATATGGTTTATTTGCATTTTATCATAGTTATCTATTGGTTTAAAATATTGCATTATAACTCTGTGTGCTTTATAGCTTTTACCAAATAAACTTACAATTATATATCCATACGAGTCTACTGCTCCTTTTATTTCTAAGAATGGAACGCTCCATTTTTTGTATTTAAAATAAAATAATTTATGGTTTCCACCTCCTCTCATTCCTGTGTCTTCTATATCAAAATCTTCTTCTTTTAGGTTGTTCCTTCTTATAAATCTCAAGAATGTTCCTCTCAATGTTGGATTTTCTCCTAGTGATTTTATTGTTCTATACGGCGACTCTTTCACAAATATTCTTCCGCAAGTTGTTACATATATTTTATCTAAAATTTCTTTCATTGTTACCTCCTTAGCTTTGGGGAGCCTTGGCTTCTGATTAACTCATTGAGTTTTCCCAGAAATTAAAAGGATTTTATATGAGCTATTTTTAACCCATAATCAGAGGCTTGTTGTAATATAACATAAAATGTATGAAAGTCTTTAGTTGCCTCTTCTCTTGTTTTAGATGAATTTTTAACATATCCCTCCTCTACTTTTGGTAACCACATATCTAATAATGCCTTATCTTTTTTACCTATTGCTCTTCTTATTGTATCTGCCTCTGATGCTGTAAATCCACATATCTTTTGCAAGAATTCTATTATCTGCTCTTGATATATTAAATATCCATATGTTCCAGATAATAAGTCATCTATTTCTTTTGTTGGGTTTTTGTTTAATATTTTTTGTATAGCATTATCTCTAAATGATGCACAAGATGGTCTTATTATTGCGTTAACAAACGATATATCTTCAACAGATTGTGGCTTTAACTGTTTTAAATATTCAAACGACGACTGACTTTCCATCTGGAATAATCCAATAGGTGAGGTTATCATATCCTCAAATACTTTTTTGTCATTCCAGTTTATTTCATACGACCTAGGATATTGTCTTCCAGCCATTTTAAATGTGTCTCTAACAACTTGCAATGTCTTTAATGATAATATGTCATATTTAACATAGTTTACACTATCAACATTTTTCATATCGCATTGAGATACCCAACAATCTTTCTTTTCATTTTTATATAATCCTATAGAATTAATTAGATTTATTGGACTACCTATCATTCCGCAAGCGTGAATACCTACTGCTGATATTGCTCCAGATAATCCTTTATAATATTTGAAAACATCTTTGAACTGAGACATATATTCATCTATCTCTTTTTCTATTTCTAGTTCTTTTGCGTCAAATTCTTTTTGTGTTATTTTATCATTTTCAAATTCTTTTTGTATTGCTTTCATTTTTAGCTCTAAGTCATTGTATCCCTTTTTAATTTTAGCTTTCTCATATTCTGGCATATTAAGTGCTCTACCGACATCGTCTATAATTCTATTTACTTTTAATTTTTGGAATGTTGTTATGTATGCTGATTTTTCATCTGTAAATTGTTCTCTTATATACGCATACACTTTTGCTCTATCATCTGGCGATACGTCAGTATCTACATCTCCAAGACTAATACGACCCTCATTTACAAATCTGGCAAAGTTAGTATTCCATTTTATTGCATCAACATCTATTATATTTAATAGATAACACACTAAACTTCCAGTAACAGAACCTCTACCAAATCCTATTGGTATACTTTGTTCTCTGCACCAGCTAATAAGCTGGCTCATAAATAATATGAATGAACACATACCTTGTTTTTCAAACACTTTTAATTCTTCATCTATTCTACTTGAATATATATCAAACATATCTTCATCTAATATTCCATCCTTTATTTGCCTATTTAGTTCATCGTATGCTCTTGTAAACATTTCATCATATGGATTACTATATATATCTGGGTACTTAAAACTATAATCTAATTCAAAGTCATCTACGCTATCAGCTAATCTATTTGTATTTTCTATTGCCTCAAGCCATACTTCATCTGGTAAAGCATTTTGTTTCTTATACATATCAACTAGCTCATCATAAGATTTAAATGTTAAATCAAACTCTCTTACATCATCATCATATCCTTTTCCTATTAACCAGATTGCTCTACATTCTTGCTTATAAGAATTTATTTCGTGTACATCTGTACCAGATATTAATGGCTTATCATATTTCTGAGCTAGCTCAAAAAGTTTCTTATTATAGTTTATTTGTCTATCAACTGAATGTGGTTGTATCTCAAGATAATCATATCTATTAATAAGTTTTTCATACCATTCATCATTCTCATCTAAGTTCGCCAGAGGGCTACCTAGGCAAGCTGATGTTGTTATTATGTTATCTGATAAGTTACAAAATTCTTCAAATGATAATCTGGGTCTGTAATATGTATGTTCTTTATCTGTTGCCATTGTAATTACTTCTAGCAATTCTTCTATCCCAGATTTATTCTTTGCTATTAGGATTGTATGATAGTTATCTTTTACTTTTTCTTCGTGAGTCTTTGTTAAGTATGTTTCTACACCTAGAATAAATTTTATTTCCGCCTTATCACAAAGTTGTTTTTTCTTTATGAAATTATATACATTGCCGTGTTCAGTAAACGTTATAGCTTTCATACCGCATTCTTTGGCTCTTTCTATGTATAGCTCCGGGGGAGTCGTACTGTCTCCCACCGAATATATTGAGTGTAAATGTGTTAACGTATAATTCTTCATCTTATCAAATCCTTTCTTATTTTACTTTTACTTTATTCTTTCTTAAATCACCTAAATGCTCATATGACACTTTTCCTGTTTCCATATGCCTAACTTTAACTACGTCATCTTTTCTTACTTCTAAAACCTTAAATCCATTAATTATTGTTCCAGTTATTTTATTCATACTATCTACTCTCCTATAATTCTTCTATTCTTTTTTCAAATTCTTTTTTATCAACATAATTAAATCTGGCATATTCATCTATAAACATCTTCAAATGTTTCATTGTAGTTCTACTATAATCCCAGTAGTCACTAACTTGTACTAATTGACCAGACACTAGTTTACATATAAAAGTATCATAACTAAATAGCATAGCGCTATCATCACAATCATCAGTAATAACTATTGCCTTTCTGCTCTTATCTAATGCTTTCATTTCTAACATAAACATCATTCCTTTCTTACTCAACCCATATTTTTACACCAGCATTTTGCTTATCTATATGGTACCCGTCAAAAACAGGTATAACATAATCTGCGTTATCATCTGGTAATAGATTAGCCTTAACTAATAAATCAAGTGGTAATTGACAAGCATTTACATAGTCAAATTTTCTTCTACTATCTCTAACAAAGTACATATGTAATCTTACTGGAAACTCTTTGCTCTCTAACTCTTTAAGAAATTCTTTTCTAAATTCATCATCAAACCATTGCCCACCTCTTTCTTTTTGATAACGCCTAACGGCTTTGGAGGCTATAAGCCCCCATTTTGTTTTAACCTTACCGTTCTTCAAGGAGGGCATATTGCCCTCGGCAAAGAACACTGTTTTATCTCCGTCTTTAATTATCTGCATTATACACCTCCAAACTTTCAATTTTTGACACTATGCTATCATTATATTTTAATTCTTTTAAATACTCGCAAACTTTTAATTTTTGTATATTATATTCTTTTTTATATACCTCTCCCTTTTATGTGCTCACTATCTTTCGTGTACTTTTTTATTATTATATATTTTTTATTCGATATCATCTACACTATCCTCCAGAGTTTTTCTTAGTTCATCTACGTATTCTTCAACTAAAACGCCGTCCTGTTCAAGTATATACTTGCATATGTCCTTTCTGTCGCAAGACTTCATACAGAGTTGTCCGGGGAACGGACAACACTCTTCTTTTACTGATAGTATACCGTCTTCTCTAACTTTACGTAATAGAGCTGTTTCTTCTGGAACTAATCTTCTTACAAGATTTCCATAGGCATCTATTTGCGCATCAGTTCTAGTTGTAACAACCATAGCTATTGATGGGCTTTCGTTTTGTTTTAACCATTCCATAAAGTCTAATATGTTTTGTGGCTTATCATCTCCATATATCTCATCTGCTTTTTCTTTATATGCTCTATAAGGCACACCTTGATTTTTAGCAGTAGATAAATTACCGTTCTTTAATAGCGTAGGCTGTTTTTCACTTGCTTTTCTATTACATATCCATAATACGCCTTTAGGATTATATATCTCAAGCTCTTTGCAAGCCCATAAGTATGAAGTCATTTGACTATCAATATTTACGTGTTCAATAGATATGCTAGAGGCTGTCTTAAACTCCATAAGATATATTTCTCCGTTGTATTCTCCTATTGCATCTATATAGCCATTATATACATTATCCTCACATCCTTCTACTGTAATTTCAAATTTAATTTCGTGCTCTAGTATTTTTATATTATGTTCTCCTATGAACTTCATAAATCTAACAACCATTTCTGTTAATAAATCACTTTTATCTTCCAGATTATTTTTTCTTAAATACTCTAAACCTTCTGATAATCCCTTCTCTATTGATAGGTGATATGCACTACCAAATACTAACGCATCAGTGTTTTGTGGTATTCTTTTAAAATAACTATTAAGAACTCTCTTCCATTTGCATTTTGTAAAACTACTTAATGATGAATAACTTGACATAATATCACTCCCTTATTAATAAATATTACCTAGAAACATCCCCGTACCTATCTCTGTCGTCTATATCTATATCATCTGTTTTATTTTCTCCTATTGAGGAAAAATAATAATTATTATAAATACTACTATCGCTAAAAATAAATATACCATATCCTCTCCTAATAACTAAATATTCTATCATAACATAATTCTATAAAATCTTCAACCTCTAACATAAATAAGTTATTATACATTTCTTTACCAGTATATTTATATGCAAAATTCTTATACTCGATATATTTTATCTCTTTAAATATGCATCTATCTCTATCATATTCATACCATTTATTTGCTCCATTCTCATTGGTCTTTATAAAGAATTTATCATATACCCTATACGTTTTTATTAATTCCACATAGTTCCTCCTGTTCTATTTCAGTGTACAGCTTTCGAACTGTTACATACCGTAATAATTATCTTAATAACTATCTTAATATATATTATATATATCGAATGTTTCACATTCTCTATTTCAACAATCTTTCAGATTGTTTCAATCTGGAACAATAAATATTATTTACCACTTGAACCAAGCTTTCCATCTCCTCTCTCTGACTCAATAGATAATATATCTTCTATATTTACTTCTTCCAGATTTGTTTTTGGTACTTTCTGAAATACTACTTGAGCTATTGCTTTAGTTATTGGATATGCTATAAATGGTATTTGGTAGTCATTAGCTATATCTGATAAATTAACTTTATCTGGATTACAAATAAGTATATCTCTTTCTCCAGTATTATTTAACATTACATTCCAGATTCCTCTATATCCACTATCAACAACTCCACATCTTACAGACATACACTTGCTACCTGTACTTCCTCTTTCGTGTAATATAGCTACATAATCGTCTGAAAATACTGTTCTTATTCCTGTACTGAACATACACATATCGCCCGGTTTCATCCATAGTTTTCCATCATTTGATATACTATCAAACCAAACTGGGTCTATATATAAATCATATCCAGCGTCTTCATCTCTTTTTGATAATCCTATTATCATATCATTTTCTCTACTAAATTTTAAATCTAACATTATATTTCCTCCTTAAAATCTATTACATCCATTTTTCTTACTGTAAAATCATATACTGTTTTATCATTAACTCTTTTTACATCTAAATCCCAGTCTTTAAAAAGTACCCTACCACCTTTCTTTCCATATTTAGCTAAATATTCAGCAGTGTTACCAAAAGCGGTAACATATATAAACTGATTATCTATCGCAACACAAGTTTTTAATATCGATAGCGTCGATTGCGACTGAGTATGTTCCAAATTTAAATCTTGGCATAATCTTACTATTGCTGGCTGTAACTTCATCTGTATCCTCCTCTAAATTAATTGGTAAGTATATATCATTTATTTCTTTTATTATTTTATTTATTTTATCCAGATTATGTTCTAATACTATTATCTCTCCACTACCTATATTGTCATCTATTGTCAGATATAGTATATTGTTACTATTAGAATACATAGGCTTACCACGAAATGTATATTGTATATTTTTTATATTGCTATGACTAATTCTTTCTCCAGATATTAAAGAGTAATCAAGCATATATCTGTTTCCATCTATATGTTCTAAGTTCACACCTGTATTAGAAATCATTGTAGTTAATTTCAAGTTCTTGCTCATCTATATCCTCCTCTTCTAAATCAACTTCTCTTGATAGGTCTTCAATTTTTGTTAATAGTCCATATATTCTTCTTGTATTGGCGTCATATCCAAACAATGCATCTTCAAATGTTTTACCGCTACCTCTATTCTTTACTAGATATGCAAATAATGAAAACTCATCTTTTAATAATGGTAATATTTCTGAATTAAATTCTGCACTTTGATTTAACTTTGTATATGAATCTCTCATATTTTGTATAAAATATTGTTTCTCCCATTCTTTTGCTCTCATTAAGAACATTATGTTATGAGATAAGTTTACAAGAGTTGCGCTACCTCTTACTGAATATTGGTCATATCTTTGTATAGGTTTTACTCTACCACTTCTATCTATAAAATCTGCATCAGTATTTAAGTTTTGTTTAGTAGGATGTGCAAATAGAAACACGTGGCATTTATGTGTTCTACAAAATTCAGCAAGTGTTTTAGCAAAGTGGTCTTCAGCCTCATATTGCCCCATACCTTTTACAGACATATCTAAGATAGATAAGTTATCTATAAAGAAGTATTTAACACCAAATCTCTTATTAAGAGCTGAGAAGTTTTTTAGCATTAAGTATGCATTAGATTTACCACCATCATAAATCCACAATCTTCCTCTAACTTTTTTATCAATCTGGTCTTCGTATTCTTTTTTGATACTTGTAATAAATTCTCCTTTTCTAAATGGATGTGGGTCTAAATTAACTGATTGTGCTCCACCTATTACAGAATATATCCAAGCTTTTAAACTGGCATTAGTAAGCTCCCCAGAGAACAAACCTACTTTTTCATCTTGTGATAATATACCTTTTATAAAGTTACAAAGCACTACTGTTTTTCCTGTTCCAGATGATGCACATATGATTGTACTCTCTCCAAGTCTAATACCACCAAATATTCTGTCAAACTGTGGGATACCGCAACTATAAAGTTCAACACCAGAGCCTTCAGAAGTTGATACACCATCTAAAGATACAAATCCATCCATCTGAACTTCTTTTGCATTTTCTAAAGCATTGTATAGAAATCCACTATCTTCCATATAAGCCTCATTAATGTCTTTATACTTACCAAGATTAATAGTGAATATAGTTGCAAAATCAAGACGAGTTTTAGCTTGTTCAAATCCGTTTTTACCCGGTGTATCATTATCATACAGTAAAACTATTTCCTCAAACTCTTTTAACAAGTTCCATTCTTGATTTATCCATTCTAAAGATGAGCATCCATTTGGCATACTAATGCAATTTTCATATCCCATCTCAATCAATGTAAGACAATCACATCTACCCTCTGTTATATATATTCTTTTATTTTCTTTATCCAGATTACTTCTATTCCATAGGTATTGTCCACTACCAGCCTCTTGCCATATTACTTTATCTGGAGTTCTATAAGATACACCAACTATTTCATCATCTTTATATGTTGGCATAGCTAATGCATTACCTTTTCTCATACATCCAGTAGACACAAGTGTTTCATATGTAATACCTCTACTTTCCATATACTCTACTATCTCATCACTACGTTCTAAATCTTTAAATCTGGAAATATCAATATTAATTCTTTTCTTTTCACTCTTTTCTATTTCTCCTTTAAATTCAACTCTTTCGTCTACTCCAAGTTTTTCAAGAAGATTATTTATATGACCTCTAGCTTGACATTTTCCAGTTTTACAATCAAATAATCCTGTTTCTTTATTCATATAGAATTTCTTTTTAGGACTTCCACAAAATGGACATATTGCATTAATCTGGTTTCCGTGAATTACTGGTTCTTCAAGCTTACTATATGCAAGCTCTATACCTTTCTCAAGACTCAACATTAATATCTACCCCTTTCCATTTTAAATAATATTCTATTTTTCCTGTTGCTTTAAATAATAACCAATACATTTCTTTATCTTCCATTAGCATTACCTCTCATCATATCCCATAGTTTTAACATTGCTATTCTATTCATATAGAATTTATCTTTAGTTATTTCATATAATGTATTATATAGTTCTATTAGTGGTTGTAAATTCATTATTTATCACCTATTCCTCTATCTTTCTTAATATTAATAATACACCGCACGTTACAATATCTAATTGAGCAGACTCAAGATTTCCATCTATTATTCCTAATATTGCGCTAATAATACTCATTATTATTGCTATATGTGAAATTATATTATACGCCTTATCCATATTATTTATCTCCCCTTTCCTTTTTCCATTTCATTCTATATTTTATTAAGTCTATTAATTCATCTTCATTAATATCAACTCCCTCTTCAATAGCCATCAACATAGCATAATCAATTATTTTATGTATATCTAGTTTTTCTTGTCCAGATTTCTTACCAGCCCTTGTAGCGTATTTAATGATGTTTCCTCGATTAAAAGTCATTTTGTTAGCCATAATAAATTGTATTGGTTCTATTGCTCCCTCATAGTGCGATGAATGAAACATATTATCCTCCTTTACTTCTTCTAATAATTTTATATCTAACCAGATGTATTTTTCTTCGTTATATTTTCTGTTATTATTATGTAAGAACGCCACATTATCTATTAATTCTCCATTCTCTAAATCTGGATAGTAAATTAATACCACATCGCCCTCTTCTATTTCTTTTACAGTTCCTATTTCTCTTGATAGTTGCGATAATGCATTAGTGTATCTTACTTTACTCCCAATTTTTATCACTATACTCACACTCCTCCCAATCTATTTCGCATTCTGCAAAATAAATACAATCACCACAGTGTTGGTAGATATCATAATCTTTAATCATAATATCACGCTCACTTTACTCATAGGAATTATACTTTCTTGTTTTACTTCTTGTTTCTTATTTCTATATTTACCACCTACAATAAAATCTCCTATTCTAGTTAATATCCAATGAAAATTACACCAAGGTTCATTAGTCTTTCTTATAAGCCATTGTTGCTCATTTGCATATGCTAAGGCATCTTTAATGTCATTTAGACTATATTGAGATAACGCAGATTTCATAGCATATAATCCTTTTTCAGTTATCTTTTTATAATCTGGAAGACAAGAAAGTGTTGAGTAGAACTCAAATATGGCTTTTTCATCTTCATTCATTTCTAATCCAGATTTCTTATTTCTTCTCTTTTTCTCTTTTTTAATTTCTACATCTTCTATTTTATATAGGTCAAGCATTTTTTCTAATCCAAAACTTATAGCAAATATTCCTCTATCCCATTCTTTATCCATATAGATAAGCCCACAATCTTCTAGTTTTTCTAATGCAGATTTTATATCTGCTGTTTCAAGTAATGGATTTTCACTAATTATATCAGAAGATTTAAATTCTTCTACAAATATATACTTGTTTTTAAGATATTCAAGAATAAATAAGTCCTTAAGATTTAATCCTAAATTTTTACATTTAGCTTGTAATACGCTATTCATATTATTCTCCTTTAAATTTGTTTTTTACTATAACAGCAATTAAGAAATATATAAAACTAAATATATAAAATCCAATAGCACCCATACCTGTATTTGTTAAATAGTATATTAGCATACTCTATAAAATAGCTATCGTCATATCAATCAATGTTTCTAATATTGTCTTCCTTATATTCATTATAATACCTCCTTATAATTAAAAAGGCACCACTATGGGTGCCTCATATTCTTTTTTAGTCTGCTTGTTTTAATTTACCTCTCCACTTAGGAGCCTTAGGATTGTCTGAATTACTTTCATTTAGTGTTACATTATATTTAACGCCATCTATTTCTAATTGTCCAGATAGGAATACACTCCCATCTCTTGGACTTTGTCTTTCCCATAAAGCTATTTGTAAATTTGAATCATAAGTTTTTTTATCTGCCATATTTATCTACTCTCCTTTTATATTAATTATTTTATTGCATTTCTTAAAAATTCTGTTGTTAAATATTTTCCATCTGAAACTGGTTTTGCTCTATCTTTGTTGTACTCAGCAAGTATTGCATCACGTTTTTCTTTAGCCATAGAGTTGAATACTTCAATCATTTCATTTCTAGTAAGTTCTTTTTTTACTGTTCCAGATTCAACCTCTTCTTTCCCGTGTGTATTTGTTACGTCGTCATCCTCTACGTCGTCAATATTAAACATAGCATTTAGAGCATATTTACGAGCATATGAAGATGCACTACCTGTTATTTGAGCTGGCGACATTCCAGATTGGCTATCCCCTTCTCTTGCTAATGCACTAGCCTCAATCATTTCATCTGTCTTATCAATATTAATAACTTTTACAGTTGCTTTAATATAAAATCTGCCATCAATATAAACAAGTTCATCATTAATAAATGTTGCAAGTCCGTGTTTTAACAATAGCGGTTTTAGTGCCTCTAGAACATCAGAGCAAGTACGATATTTATACTTTCCAAATGCATTATAGTTATTCTTTCCACATTGTAATTCATTTTGTAGTGATGTTAATTTTTTATAAATATTCATTCTATCTACCCTCTTTCATAGTTAATTGTTTTACATCTTCATCATATTCCCCAGTTTCTGCAACTGGGTCTGGATTTATTGCTTGTGCTAATATACATACACCTATTGAAAAATCAACCATAGCCCTGCTGAAATCTGTAAGAGCATCTATTATTTCTTTATAATCATTTTCAGATACTGGATTTCCTTGCACTTTAATTAATAATTCCTCTATCTTTGGTACAACTTCATCTCTTAATTGCTCATAATTTTTCATTCTCTATCACTCCTTTTATTAATCAATCATTATAAGTCTAGTTCCAGATTTCTTAAACATTCTTTGGTTATCACTCCCCCTCCATTTCTTAGTAGTAGGTTTATTTTTATTATAATACCCATCTATTATATAATCTACATCTGGAATATCAGAATGGCATAAGGCATTGTAGTCTATTATATCATATCCAGTCCATAGCCATATGTCCTTATCTGGGAAAGAAGATTTTATTTCCTTACATATTTCTATAATTGTATCCCTATTTGGAGGAGCTAAAGGCTCCCCACCTAATATACTTAATCCAGTTATAAATTTATCTGATAGTAATCGCTTTAGTTCTTCCATAGTTTCTTTTGTAAATTCTTTACCAGATGCAAAATCCCATATCTGAGAATTATGACAGCCATCGCATCTAATATTGCACCCTGTTACCCATAATGTTACTCTAGCACCATCTCCGTTATTTAGGTCGCAACTATCTATCTTTATATAGTTCACATAATCACTTCCTTTCTACATTGAAACCCTATCTCTTATTTCTGCCATTTTTGCATCATTAAAAGTTCTATCTCCTCTTTTTCTTGAATATCCTAAGTATCCACATGTACGATTTGTTTCATCTATATTTGTACTTCCACATCTTGGGCACTTCTCTCCGAAATCATTTCCTGTATATCCGCAGTTTTCACAGAAACAAGCATTAAAGTTTACTCCTTGATAATACCCCAAAGATATTCCTCTTCTTATTATATTTTTTAATCCAGATAGATTAGACGGATTAGATATTCTTACATATCCTATATGCCCACCCATTGATTTATTAAATAATTCTATTTCTTTATCTTGTTTCTCAAAAGGTGTAACCTCCTCTCCAACCCATAGATGATTTGAATTTGTGAAATATTCTTTATCTGATACTCTATCTATTACACCATACTTATCTCTAAATTGCTGTACTTGTGTACCACATAAACTTTCTGCTGGTGTATTATATATAGCATATAAATGTCCATCTTTTTCTTTATATTCTGAAACACGTTTATTTATAAAATCCATAACTTCAACACAGAATTTATTATCTTCTGCAAGGCTTTTTCCATTATGTAATATCTGCAATTCATTCAAGGCTGTTATACCGAAAGAGGCAGTTGCAGACTTTAATAGTGGAGCTATTCTATCATCTGGGTTAAGATTACCACCATAAGCACCGCCTTGACAGAACATAAGTGGATTTGATGACGCCTTTGCTTTTCCCAGATATTCATATCTATCTTTATGTAAATCTCTTATCATTTCAAGGTAATAGTCTAACACATTATAGAAATCTAATTTTTCTGTTTTTGCTTTCATATATATCATAGGTAAATTAAGACTAATTGCCCCTATATTAAATCTTCCAGTAAATACTAATTCCCCAGTTTCTTCATCTCTATAATCAGATAGATAAGCTCTACACAACCAATCGCATATTTCTATACTCGGTTTCCCTAAATTGGTTGGACTATATCTTCTACTGTTCTAGTAGCGATTCCACTTCGGGTTGTGCTAATATCAACCCTAACACACTTCTCTACATACGTGTGATAGCCTCTACACTTTGTACCAATATACTTTATATTATTTTTTATAATACCACTACATTTTCTTTTTACCGAACTATGAGATATTTTTATACCTATTGAACATAAATATTGATGACACTCAGAAGCAGAACCAAATATAATTTTATCATTATCATTAATTAATATTACTGGTTTTGCATTAACATTTAATCCACCTTTACATTTTTGACTTATTTTTTCTTTTATTTCTTGTAAATTGCAATGATTTGTTAGTGTATCTCCTCCGATAGCACCACTTGCAACATTATAGCCAAACTCTATGTCATTTGATTTATGTTTTCTTATTTCTTCTTTTTCAAGAATATCTGCTTCTAGTCTATTTTCAACTTCATGTAGAACAGACACTTCAAAGTCATCTTTATTAAATTCTCTTAAAGCCATTCTAATAGGTATATTATAAGCTCTTTTTTCATTTCTACTATAATAATGTTTTATAAATCTATCAATAGGATTTTTTGTTGTTTGTCCTATATAAACCTTGCCATTCTTTAAATTTGTGATTTTATATATAGTTATCATATATACCTCCTTTATGGAGATAATATAAGTATATTAGAACATTAGCACGGTATTACCATATCCTCAACATTATTTGTTAGGACTTAGGCTCACTTACATTCCCAATCATATCCCTATGATTAAACACATTACTGTGGGGAAAACCGTTAGCACTCAAAACTGAGCACACCGTTTTAGCATACGTTCAAAATCGTCGGGCAGTATTATTTACCCATTGGTGATACCCATTTGCTTTCTCTTTTATGAGATATAGGAGATAGATAGTCTGGATACATACATTTTGCAGAACATTTAACTGCTAAGTCAAATAACCATTCATATTCTTTACCCTCTCCGTGTATATCTGGATTATATAGAAATACTAATTTAGGAAATATTAGGTTCTTTTTAAATCCTTTTTCTCCGTGCCCCTCCATTCTAACCTCAAGAATAGCCTTAGCTATATCTGCCTCATAATCATTTTTAACATCTCCGAAGGTTAATGTAGTAAACGGATAAGAACCTCTTGCTGATACAACTGTATTCATTTTTATTTCAAAGCCTTGTAGCGATTGTTTAAGTTCTCTGTATGCTCTCTCTCTTGCCATTTGAAATACTGTCGGACTTCCATAATCACAAAAATCTTCAATGTAGTCATATTCGTTAATTATTGTCATATCATAATATTTAGCAAGTATTTTGTCAACTTCTGGAACAGTATGTCCTCCAAAGTGTTGAGCTGAAATTATTTGAACAATATCTCCAATTTGCCCTATTGCTGTTCTTATATCTTTAGGCTCAGTATATCTAATACCCTCTAACTCAAATCCACCATTTAATATATTTCCTATATCTGCTAGACAACAGTTAAATTGTGGTAGTAACATATCTTTTAAATCGTGTATATAAATATATCCATCTTTTATTGCAGATAAAACATCTGTTGATAAATATAATTTCTTATACATAGCTTTTGAAAATCCTTGTGCTATCTCTGTTCTTTTGGTGGATATATATCTGGTATTACTATTGCTATTCTCTCTATCAACTTCTTCAAGCACTTTCTTAACATCAGACTCTATATCACTCATTAGATATATACCATATTCTGCTTTATAATTACGATAGTCCTTATAGCTTTTAGCAACATCTGGAAGTATAGAAGTGAGTATTATTTCTACCAAATTATGTAATCTATCTACCTGCACCACATCTGCTGGATACACAGTGGTCTCAACATAATTGCATACTTTTTTCTTATCTTCATCACTTATAAATACACCAACTCTTTTTGCAGATTTACATATTGCAGATATTATTTTATTCCTATCAAAAACTTCTATTGTGCCATCTCTCTTTATTACTTTCATCATATCACACCCTTCTATTTATTGTTTATAATTGCTGTAATTATAGCCATAATTATTAATAAAAAATATATTCCAAAATATACATATAATGGCGTAAATACAAACCACCAAGACCAATCTACTTTATCAAAAATCTTAGCTAACACAAATATAGCTTGTAGTGCCACTGTTAATTTATCAAGCATTTTTATCACTTCCTCTTTCTAAACATAAATATTCTCCTATAAATTTTACTTTTAATCCATTTTGTTCAGCAGTATTCTTTACAACCACATCAAAAAAATAATCTTCTAATTCAAGCACTTCTTTTAATGTAGAGTATTTTATTTTTGATTTATTTTCAACTGATTTACACAGCTTATCCATTTTTTTCTGCATACTATTCATTACATATAGCACCTCCAAATTAATGTCTTCACTATATATACCACGTTTTATTCAAAATGTTGCATTGCATTTTTTCTTATTTTTGCTATAAGTCTGCTTACTCTTGACCTGCAATTTGACTCATTTAGTCCATATATATCTGCGCATCTACTATTTCCTACTTCATAATATTTTATTATAAACTTATAATTATCATCTCCTATATATTCTTTTATTATTTTTAGAGTGTCTTCATCGCTTAGTTTAAAAATTTCATCTTCTATTGTATATTCTTCTTCATATGAGCCACATATTTTATTCATAAGCTTTTCTACTCTCTTAGTTTCTTTTACATATACACCAAATACATTCTCATATTTTATTAGTTTTGCATATTCTCTTCTTAATATTTTTGATGCCATCTTTATATCTTCAGCTATAAAATATTTATCTATATCTGGGTTAAAACAATATGCACAACACGCCGTCTGTTTAATGTCCTCATATATTAGATTTGTATGTTTCGACATCAATTTTAATATAGGCATATTTATTTTTATTAGTTTATTCATTCTTTCTATCATAACATCACTCCTTATATCCATCCAAGCTCTTTATATGCATCTTTTAATTGTTGTGGTGTAATTTTATTTTGGCTTAATACACTGGCTATATGTTCTCTATCCTTTCTATCTGGTAATTTAAAATGCGCCTCAATATTCTGGCAATAACTTGAACATCCAAATTTCCATTCGTTAGACCTATTATCAAAGAATAGATAAAAATTATTAGCACCAATTACAAATTTCCCCAAGATAAGATTATCTTTTAAAAATTTAACTAAATCAAAAGGTTTTTTATCTTCTTCATCGGTTGGCATATGAATTTCATTCCAGAATAAAGATGGAGACACATATGAAATACTATAATATCCAGATTTAGTATATGATGCCTTCTTTTTCCATTTTTCAAAATTAACCTTTGCATATTCATCTTTATTTGTTTTAAATCTTAGCCACATTTTATACCTCCTTAATTTTATCATAAAGTTTTCTACTTATTATCACATTTGGCGGACTATCTATTATCTCACCAGACTCTAATAAACGTGTTACTAAATCTTTATTTATACTTTCTATCGTCTCCCTTCTGATAAACGCATAATAAGGCTCTGATAAGCTCTTAATTAGTTTTAAATCTTTATCCTCTATCATCTGACACCTCTGCTATTATATGAAAAAATCTACATCCCTTATCAGCAATAACTATCTCCCATCTTATAACATTATATCTGCTATGCAGTTCTTTTAGCTTTGTCTTTATATTACTATAATGAACACTCTCTGCAACTATAAAATCTACCGCATAAGCACAATTTGTTACTATCGCCAGCAATGCAATCGCAATTATTTTCTTCATTATTCTTCCTCCAGATTTACAACTTCTTCTCCATATATACAATTTAAAAATATGCAGGCTAATTTATATGCACTTATATCTATTTCGTCTTTTTCGTTGCTGTATTTTTTAGCTAAATATTTTATAATTGTAAAGCAATCATATTCATATTCACAATCTATAACATTATGCCTAGAAAACATACATTTTTTACAATTTACACCATCACAATTTCCATCCTGTATCATAATTTTCGTTGCTGAGTCTATAATTTCATCAATATCTTTATATTCGCATATCATTATACACCTCTATTTAATTCATCAACAGCAGTCAATATATTTCTAAATATTCTATGTGTACAGAATAATATCTTTCTATCTTCTGATTTATCTACTCCACGTATAAATAATATATTATTTCCAATATCTGGACTATCAGAAGATACAATCTTCATTCCGTTTGTTGCTGTGTATCTAAAATCTCCTCTTTTTAATTTCTCAGTATTCTGATAATCTATCATAAAACCTACTCCAAACTGAGAACGTCTTACAATATTCAATTCTAATAACATAATATCACTCCTTTACTACGTAAAGTCGTATCAGATAATAATCCGAATGGATTATTTCTGATAAACAATACTTAGTGTTGTTTTATTTTCTTACATCTGGAACAAAAATAGTAATTTAATCATCTTAAATTCATAGTTGTATAATATATATATTAAGGTAATTATTAAGATAATTATTAGGGTGTGTAACATACTATAAATAATTACCAGAGTAATCTCCAAGTCCAAGTGTGACTAATTCATCAATACAGTCTATACATATTGTTTTACCATTAATTTCTTCTGTATCATAATAGCTAACCCATTTACCACAACGATCACATTGAACTTTTAGACTGTCACCAAAACTATAATTACTATAATTTACACGATTTGCACTTTTTATTTTTGTATATCTAGGCTTAGGAATTTCAAAATCTCCCTCTATATTAGCGAGTTCTAAAATCTTGTCATTTAACTCTTCCAGATATACTAAATCTAATATTTCGTCTGTACTATGTGCATTATAATATCCAACAGAAATATTCACACCGGGTTTAAGATGTATAAATTCATCTATATCAGTTAGAACACCTCTCACATCTTTATGTTCTGTCAGAACTTCCTGTATAGCATCTAAGAAATCTTTTTCACAATATCCGTGAGTATATCCTATAATGTCACTATTCCCTTTTCTATCAAGTTCTATAAACCCAGATATACTTTCTATATCATTTAAGAACTCTTCGTTTTTAGCAAGCACTTTAGCGCCTCTACAGCCAGTTTCTTCATCAGTTGTGAATATAAAATTTATTTTATCTATATGATTTAATATTAATATATTACCAGCAGTATCATCTGCGCCAAGAACAGCATTTATTTTGAATAATATATTATCGCATATAAATATTGGCTTTCTACATTCTGCATCTGATTTTGCAACTGTGTCCATATGTGATACAAAACATACTTTATTAGGGAAATTTATTCCCCATATATTGCCTCTTTTGTCTGCTTTATACTTTACATTTTTTTCTTCCAGATATTTTTTTATAAATTCTATCTTCTCTTGTTGTGTCATTGTAAATAATTCTAACATCATATTAGTCCTCCTAGTCATCCCAGTTATCGTCATCCCAGTATTCATCATCATCATCATCATTATCATCATAGCATTTATCTTTTTTAACTATGTGTCCATCTTCGTAAACATACATATAGTCTTCACTATTTTCTGTTAATTCATTTAACAATTTCTCTTTAGCATCATCGGATTTATACTCAACAGCTCCATCCCCATCTTCTCCCCATCTGGAAATAGGTAAATTATTTGATATTATATATTCATACCATTTTATAACATCATTACTGCAACAGTGCACATCTGCACTTCCATCGGTATTAGTTAAATCAACTTCTCCAGAATTACCATCTTCACATTCTAGTACATTTGAAAATATTGCAGGAACATTGCACCAAGTATCTATGTACGGAAACATACTATATCTATATATTGCCTTTTGTAGTTTTAATATGTAATCTGATAGATATATATTTTCTCCTTTATATTTTGCGCTAGACTCCCCTCTCTGTTGTGAATATAGATGAGCCATATCATTTTTTTCTGCATATTCTTTAAATAGTATTTCATATACTTCTTTTTGAGTGTATATTCTATCCATAAATGGTATTTTTTCTTCTGTTGTTTTATTTTCTATATCCCAGATTATAGCTCTACCATATATTATATCTTTCTCTTTGTCTTTCATAATCAACATTTTAGCGTTATCTTTATATATGTCAAATACTCCTGTGTTTACACTAAAATATCTCATACAGCTTTTATTTAAACTACCGCCACCATTAGCATAGTAGTCTTTACAATAGTATTTTGCAATATCATTACCAGATACAATTTGGAAGTCATAGAAGTCTTTTATTGTTACTAAGTTTAGAACCTCTAATTCTTCCTCTTTTGATAGTAGTTGTTTTTTATTAGCTCTAAGTATCTCATTTATAAGTTTTATTGGTTTTGATATATCTCTATTTTTAGATTCATAGTAACCTTCATTAATTCTTCTAGCTTTTGATAAATGCATAAATGTTACATCTATTACTCTTTTATCTGGGTTAAAATTCATATCAAAATAATTCTTTTCAATACTTCTTACATTACAATCGCGTAGTCTTCTGTATACTTCTATTAGTATGTCATTTTCTGAATATTCAAATAAATTTATAAAAGTATTACCAAATCTTATTCTTACCTTTAGCGCATCTACAATATCTATATAACTCTCAAGTATATTAAAACGTCTTCCATTATTTGAAATCAATGTTAGTATAGCGCCATCAGTTTTTATTACTGTGAATAGATTTTCATCTACTCCAGCTTTTCTTTTAGCTCTCTCAAAATATAAATCTTGTAGTTTTACTTTGTCACCTTTTAAAGTTATCATTGCTTATTTTCCTCCTATCTTAATCTTTGTATAAATCCCTCACAATATAATCTGTCGTAAATTTTATTACACCAAGTGTCAACATATGGGAATTTTCCAAATGCACTTTTTGAATTTAGTTGTACATAATAATCTGTTAAATCTTCTCCAGTTGCACTAAATGATTGATTAAATGTTTGTGTTGCAAGATATAACCACCCATTAGTTGACGCATAGTTTTTAAATAATCCGACCATCTTTGTATCTGCAACATATATTCTATCCATAAACTTAATTTTTTGTCCAGTCTTTATATGTGTTAATTCCCATAGTATAGCTCTCGCTTTAACTATATCATTCTCTATTATACACACCATTTCTGCGTTCTCTTCATATATTTTCAACATATTTCTTGTTGCGTCTTTCATACAACTTCTACCTATTGTTCCATTATTATCTCCGTGGTTATAAGCCCAACTTATTTTTTCTCCAGATATTATTTGTATTTTAGAGAAGTTATTATTATCAAAATCTAATATCTCGCTTATTTTCGTTATTGTTGAGTCGCTTAAATTAAATACAGATTTCAAAAACTTCATTATAGATGTAGTTTGAGCATATTTTTCTCTATTATTTGTTTCAAGGTATTTTTCAACTCTATTGGCTGGTACATATGTTATATTCTTACCTTGAATTTCTATAAAGTTATATTCTTTGTATGCTTTTGTAATTTCCAATGAACTAATATTAAATCCTACTTCAGCTAATAGTCCGCATATCTTATCTGGGATACAAAATTTATCTATTGCCATATTTTTTTTGCTATATAGTGTCGAATCAGATAGTCTTAAAAAGATTTTTCTATTATTCTTATCTCCACTATATATGCTACCATATTGGTCAAAATAGGTATTATTATTTAGCCATAATTCATCTCTCATTGTGTATACATCATATTTTTCTATAATTGTGTCATCTAATTCATTATACATTTTCTGTAAACCTATTGGAGAATAATATATAATATCATCAAATTTGACAGATATATCATCTATTGGTGTAATTGTATGATTAATAAAATTATCTATATGTGTGCCCCACAATATTCTATTTCTGTATCCGCCCCAAACAAGGTCAACAGATGATTCGCTTATCTCGAATTGCTCTACAAACATTTTTGCTACTGCTATTCTAACTTTGTCTCTATATGTACCCCATAGTGTTCTTACATAAAACCCGTACTTGTCTATAAGTTTCATCATATCTCTAAGCTTATTCCAATCTTCATCACTCATTTTCATAAATCCTTCGAAATCAAAATCCCTTATATCTCTTCTTTTTAATCTGGGAGTAAAGTACACTAACCCATTCTCTTCTTTTAATATCTTATCATATATTTTTATTTTATTTCCTACTAATACAAAATACTTCATTTATTTTTCCTCCTTTATTATTTCTTTTAATGCGTCTGTTTTTGGTTTCCACATATTATTATCTTTCATAGTAGAATATATGAATTTAAGACCATCTAACATAGCGGCAATTTTAACTTTATTATTTTGAATATATCCAAATATTCTTTTATATTTTCTTCTCTCTGTAACTAATTCCTTTTCTAATTTATGTAGTTTAGTTATTTGTGCAAATGATAATTTCTTAAATTCTCTTGCGTGTATGCAATCAGATATTGCTCTATCATAGTATGTCACCTTCTCTCTTATATGTTCAAAATACTGTGATGCACTCTTCCCTTTTAGCACTAATTCTAAATCTGGGAATAAAGATAGTTTTCTAAATAATTCTTGTTGCATAATAAAATCTCCTTTCGTTTTTTATGGTAATAAAAAAGCCCTCTAGCATTTCTGCTAAAGAGCTCTATATTATCACAAATTAAATTTTCTTAAATAACTTTCCTTTTAATGCTTTATCTATAACATATTCAATACCATTTTCTCCGACAATATAGATGTTATCTTCACAAGCATCTTCATATGCCATAAACTCGCCATCAATAATATTTAGCATTAATCCAGACATAGATTTCTCTGTTCCAGATAGATTAAGATTTCCTTGATTGTCGAACTCCCACCCTCTCTTTCTTAATGAAGTTAGGTTGAAGATTTTAATCATTCCATATTCTACTGGTTCTGGCTCATCTTCTGTTGGCTCCAAGTGAACTATATTGTCGGGATAGCACCACGTAGTAATTGTTTCTTTCTTATTGTCAAATTTAACACCAACATCATCTCCTTTTGGAGCCTCTCTAAATTTAACAACAGTACCAGTATCACCAAGTCTATAATTACCACTATCAGATGTACAGTTAGCTACAACTCTATCTCCTATTTTAAATAAGTCTTTAGGTAATACAGCCATTTTTTCATCTTTTTCTTCTTTTACTAATTCTAATTGACTAAGTGTAAATATTTCAGTTTTTAATGGCGAATTATCATTTAGTACGTGTGCTACATCACCTATAATTCTAACTACCTCTCCAACTGTACCAACTTCCCACATAGTTCCAAAATTGTCTACTACCTTTACTAAATCTCCTGCTTTTATCACATCTATCACTCCTTTATTTGTATTTACTAATTCTAATTCTCTATTACCTAACCACCATTGTTCTCCATTATCGTTTTCACATTTCCAGCAATCATCTGTTCCACCTACTATTGTTACAATTTCTCCAATTTCAAATTTGTGAACTGCAATATTATTAATTACTCTACATATATCTTCTATTTTAAACATTCTATCAATCCTCCTCATTATATATACCACACTTTCCCCAAAATGTTGCATATTATCTTCTAAATTCTACGATAGTTCCTATTTCAGAATATCCAAAGCATAGCTCAACTTTTTCATTACCAATTACAAATTGGTTCTTTTTAAATCTCTTAACTTTGAATGTTCTGTCCAGATATTGTAAGTTTTCAGCCTTTAGAGCTATTTTTCCATCTGGATAAACAAGATTATTTTCATCAGTAAATTTTAATCCAGCTTTGAAACAATCTCTTAAATCATTAATGTGTGCAATCATTTCTCCTTCTTTGTATTCTACATAGTCTATATCTTTAACATCTCCTTTTTCAGTAACTACATACCCAAATCCTTCGCATAAAACATCTAGTATATCTCCTTTATTTGCACCTGTTATATAGTCTCCTGCCTTTCCTACTACTAATATTTTTCTCATACTATCATCTCCTTTATTTTCTTTTACTAATTCTAAGTTACAGTCAGCAATATATAGATATTCACTTTTATTAAACCTTCCACAATTATGTAGATATATGTTTTCTATATTTGGATAGTGCACAATATTAACATTAACATCATACCCTACAACAGTACCTACATAATTATTAACACTATAAGTAGTACCTATATATTTTACCTTATCTCCTATTTTAAACATTATAATTCCTCCTTATCTTTACAATTTTCTTTCATTTCTACTGTTATTAATCTATAAGCTATGCCTTTACAGCATAGCTCGTTATTAAAATACTTACAGCCATTACATTTGTTATCCATTTTAATCCTCCTCTATATATAATGCTAAAGTTCCATAAGCCATAGAGCCATCTGGCGTCCATTTTCTTCCAGCTATTTCTACTGGCTCTTTCAAGTAATCTACTTGCCAGCCATTAATATCTAAAAGTTCTGATGGATAAGCTTGTTCAAATTCCCAGTAAGTTAATTCAACTTCTATTCTATCAACATCTGGATTTTTAGCTTGTTCTTCTATCCATTCTATTACTTTTTGAACATATTCCTTTCTTAAATCATTTAATTCTTTTGGTTGATTTGCCATATTATATCTCCTCCATTGCTCTTTTTAATTCTTCTATACTCATATTTTCTAATTGTGCATCTTCTTTTCTTTTGATAATTTCTAGTAATCTTTGTTTCTTAGCTTTATTTTCGTACATCTCTTTTGCTTTAGCTTTTTCTTCTAGTTTTGTTTTAACTATATATTTTACTATTTCAATCTTATCATTTAGCTCTTTATCCTCCTTACTAGGTGTAGAAAGCAAGCTTTCTTCGCTTGCCTCCTTTGCCATCTTAGTTAATGATTTGAATATCTGGTCTAAAGACTCAACACTTAAATCCCATAAATCCTCTACTGTTAAAACTCCTCTGTAATTAAATCTGTATTTGTTTCTTACTGCTTGTTCAAATAACATACATATCATCTCCTTATATTCTCACTTTTAATATTCTTTCAGTTTTACCTGTTACTCTTACTATTAAGTCATTATTTCTAGTGCTACTAAATCCTATTCCAGATAATTGATTATCATCATATTTTACATACATTTTACTTCCTAAAGCCTCAATAACTTTTCTATGTGGAATTAAATCGCTATGCATAAATTCATTATAGAAACCATTAGGTTCTTCATCATTCTTACAATCTTTTAACATAAAGAAATAATGTTTATTACCAACTTTATTATCATCCCAATAGTTAGGAGAATACATAATCATTGATACTGGAACAAAAGAATTAGTTTTTAATCCCCAGATTTCTCTACTTATAGCACCAGATACTGCGTCAAGGTGTGTTTTGATAGTAAATTGTCCATTCTTTAGTGTTACATCCGCAACATAAACTCTCTCGTTCCAATCTAATGGCTTATTATATTCAAAAGAATATATCTCTCCATCAAATTCTATTTCTGCCTTAAATCCCTCTGCACTTCTACTACCACTAAAATTATGTACAAAGAACTTATATTCTCCATCGTACATAGTTGACATAGATGCCCAAGTTATGTTCTCAACAGCAGGAACTCCTTTTTTTGGACTTATAATATCTACATCTAACTCACCACCAGTTCTATCTCCTCTCTTATTCCAGTAATATATTTCTCCAGTAGGTGTCTTGCAATGTGCATCAAAATCCCTTTTATTATATACTTCTCCATCGTTCCATTGAATACTAAATCTTAGAACACCATCAACTTTACCACCTGCTTTCTTTACGTTTTCTTTCATTGCTGAGTCAGTTAAGTTTCCTGCATAAGCCCAGCTAAATGGATTATTCCATTTGAACATACTAGGTGCCTCTTTATCATCTGGAGCAATTAATGATACTAGGTTTTTATTAAACTTATTCTCTAAAAGTACCTCAATATTAGTAGCTATAGGAGCAACCTTATTAATAAAGTCATCTATTGTAATCTCTTCTACTCTACTGAATTTCTTAGGATTAACAACAGCGTCTTCTTTCATTTGTTCAAATATTCCTTTTAATACTTTCTTAGATGCATCTCTGTTTATATATAGAACATTATTTGCACTTATATCATCAATATGTGCGTGTCTTCTACCAAGTGAATTAGCAAAACCAAGCTCTACTATTTTCTTTTCTGCATCTTCAATCATTCTTTTTGTGTATATAGCCTTTGGTCTCTTATAATTCTCTGGAGCAACAATAGCCTCATACTTTCTTACAGCCTCATCTAAGTCCATATCCTCACTAATATTTATAAGTAATGTTCCAATAGACGTATTTCTTAATCTTACAAGAGTTTGACCTAGAGTTGAAGACATAGCCCATATAAAGTTATTTTTATCTTTTGCCAGATTATATTTGTCTTGTAATTTTATGTATTCCTTAATTATATTTTTCCATTCTTCTCCTCTGTATAGAGAGCCTTGCTCTATTAATTCAAGAACAGTAAGTAATGCATCTTTAGTAATCTCTACTAATCCTCTTCCTAGTACTTGAGCACTTGAGTCATAGTAACTTTTATCATTAGAGCTTTTGCATATAGAAGATAGTTGAACATAAAGGTGATGATACTCATTAATCTTTCCATCTACTTCCTCAAAGTTATGATTTACACCAATATGTTTATCTGTATTATTTATATATACACCATTTACTTTACAGCTCTTTACATAATCAGACAACGCTTTTGATACTACACTATAAGGATATACTGTATTTCCATCCCAGATTGTTACAATTTTATTATCTTTTATAGCTATAACTCCACCTAAGCTTTTAATAAAATGTCTACAACAAGAGCAGTCGTGTTCAGTTCTCTCTCTATATATTGGATTTGTTCCATCTGGGAAAGAAGATAGGTAAATCTCCCATAATTTATCTTTATCAGCATCAGTTGTGAATAATTTAGTTGCTCCCTCTAACATAACCTCCCATTGCTTTTGAATATCCTCTTTGAATTGTTTAAACATATTTTATTCCTCCTCTAAATTAATTATTTCTTCTTCTACCTTATTAATAATATCTACTTCTGAAATAAAGACGTCTTCATTATATATATTTTTACAAAGATATATGTCTTTAAATAACCAAGAATTACGTATTACTCTTAATAATCCATATCTTGTTAATACTATATCGTCACTATGATACTCCATCACAAATCACGCTCTGTTATACAGAGCCCAAAATCTTTATTTATATCATCTAAGGCGTCTTTAACTTTTTTAACATTATACACCTCACATTGTATTTCTTTTTGTTTTTTAGCTATTTCATCAATCTGGTAAAGAAAAACTTTCATAAAGTCTGTATAACTAACTATACAAAGTAAATTTCCTCTATCACTACATACTCTTATTTTATCTAGCATATCTTACTCCTTTCTTAATAACAATGTCCTGTATGTAAACAGGCGCCACCACGCAAACTTTTGCCGTAACTTTCATCTGGAAATTTAACTAGTATTCTTTTTGCACTATCTTCTTTCTGTATTACCACACCAACAGTATGTAAATCCAAATGTTCACCAGTATATTTAACTTGCATACCCACATATATATCATCAAAACACATTATTCCTCCTCCAGATTAATAACTTCTACATCTACGATTTCTAAGTTTTCAATACTAAATAATGAATAAATACCACCAAACCAAAGGCTTTTACAATCTCTATCTCTGCCTCCGCCATTATGTAATCCTACTCCGCGTCCTATATATCTCCACGCATCCTCATCTGGAAATTTAACTAATATATGGCTACTTCCTTTTTCTATTGCTATTATTTGTCCAGTAGTTTCTAAAGCTAATTCACTTCCTGTATATTCAACACAGGCTCCAATATAAGCCTCTTCAAATTGCATATTTACCTCCTCATATTAATCCGTATGCCTTCAATACAGCCTCCTCTGCGTCATTATATAAATTTCCTTTTATACTTTGCCCACAAATTATTTGTTCACAAGCTATTTCAAGACATTCAAGTTCTGCTATTGTTAGTTTAATTTTCTTTATTTTTCCTCCTCTCTCAGAATTTTCTAATATATCTCTAACTTTTCCTAATAATTCTTGTGCCTTTGACATAATTTCCTCCTTATAGCCCACTCACTAATTCCATAAAATCTTTAAAACCAACATCACAAGTATTTAATAAATCTATTACTACACTAATATCATATCCATCTCTTACACCAAATATTGACTCTGTTGTAAAGTATTCTTGCGTATATTCTTCACAGTAATATGTCTCGCTACAACATTCTTTTCTTATAAATACACCACTTTCTTCTTGGTCGCACTTATATAGTGCACCTCTTATATATTCCTCATAAACACCAGATAAATTAGATGTTACAACTTTATTTTCTTTATTTTCTAATGAAAATCCATTTTCATCAAACGCAATTTTATCTCCATCTGGTGTAATACCTATTAGTACATCATCTATTCTTTGAGATACAAGATATATCTTTTTAGTTTTAATTCCAAACACGTGCATACTTAATTTTATTTTTTTCATATTTTCATCCTTTCTAAACTTTAAAAATTCTTTTGCTGACTTTATTACTCTATTATCTATCTTTTCTGAGTTCATATTGCTTGCATACCCATTAGTCAAACACCCTCTTTCATTAATACTATTAATAGTATTGAATGGACACATACGACAAAGTACTCTTGAACATCTACCATTTTCCCTTATAATATCTTCGCAAATCTTAAAATGTTTATCTGTTATCTTTTTAAAATCTTCTCTTTTCATAATGCCTCCCAATCTGTACTAAAATAGTCCTGCTACACACCGTAATAATTATCTTAATAATTACCTTAATATATATAGTCATACACTATTTTTTGCTTAAATTTTTCCATATAATTTACTTTATGTATCATTTCAATACATAGTTCAGAGAATGTGATATTATATTTTTTCTTCCAGATTATATTATTACTTATCCCATTGTGAGAGTTGTTCCATACGGAACAATCACTCACTAAACAACTTTAGTTGTTTTATCTGGAATAGAAATTATATGCAATTATAGTGTGTTTCCCCATTTATATCAGCATACACTTCATGTGAATAGTATCCATTATGCATATTATAACATACAGCAATAGCTATTAATTTGTCATTTTTTCCGTATATAGCACTTGCGATAAATCCAAGCTCCTCATCAAGCCTCCAGTAATTTCCATATTCTTCTCTTATTTTACTTTCTGCTATATCATATATTTTATCATCATCACACTCGTGTTCTATATATGATACATATGTCTCATCTGAAAACATAATTAACTCAACACCAAACTCTTCACAACATTGACTATCATCATTAATAGCTAAAGTATAGTTTATAAAACCATTATCCTCAGCACCGTCTTTACAAGTTACACTAACAGCTATATCTCTATCTCTGCACTTAGCTATATTGTCTTGGTTTATTACACACTCCTTATTTACTTCTATTCTCATAATTTCCTCCTATACTCTTAAATCTCTCATACTATACACTCTTGTTTCAAAATCCTTTATAAGTCTCTCATTTGCCTCAAATACATAGCAGTCGTCGCCACGTGTGCCCTTATCTGTTCTTATTATTTTATGCCCTTTATTTACTAAATGTTGAGCTAATTTAAAATTAAATATCTTCTTTTCTTTCATCTTCTTCCTCCAGATTTATTAGTTTACCAGTTATAATTTCAACCTTTTTATTAAAAGGAATTCCTACAATATTGCATATACTAGTTTTAGGATTTAAAAATACGCAATGTTCGCAATTCATTTTTGTACAACAAAATATTTCTAAATCAAAATCTAATACCATAGCGTTCTCATATCTATATTTTTCTAAGTTTTCCTTATTTATAAACATAGTACTCAACTTCCCTTTGACGCCATTTATTTAGAGTAGACGCACCTTTTATAGAGTTCCACATAACTTTATAAACTGCCCATTCTACATCCCCAGATTGATTATAATATTTATCATACTTATCAAGCCAGTTTCTATGATATTGTAATTTAGCCATATATACAAGCCAAGCAACATATCTAGCATCATCTTCAGAATTAATATTTAATTCTCTTCCTAATTCACTCTCAACATATGTTTTTAAATCTGGAATTAAAGAAAGATAATGGTTGACAGTTTCAAGCTCATATTGATAACTAGTCTTAGCCACGCGCCCCTTATAATTATCTTTTCCACCTCTACTCTCAATCATTTGTGTCATATCCAAAAGTCTTTCCATATTTATTTGTTTTACATCTCCAGATATTAATATATCTTGTGTTGCAGGTATTTCAAAAGCGGATAAAGTGCTCGATAATAGAGCGCCTGCTATTAAATATTTTATCTTATTCATTTTTCCACCGCCCATCTTCCGTGTTTATATTCTACTTTTTCCCAATTTTCAGTTACAACAAATGCAATCATTTGCTCTCTATCTGGACATATATCACCAAATGGTGTATCAGCCATAGCATATGTTGCACTTATTGTTAGTAGGTATGCTCCAACCCAAACAACTAAACGTCCATCTTCCTTTATAGCCTTATTTACAAATTCTCTACTCACTCTCATCTTCTTCCTCCCACCAATTATGTAATTGTCTATAAAAATATACTTTATTTTCCGAGAATACATCTCTTCCTGTTTCTACATCAAATACAACTCCACACTTTCTGTTATATCCTATTAAATATCCAGTGTACCAGCCAATATCGATTAAACCCTCACACATTACATATGGCAAGTTTCTAAAGAATAAAATAGTATGTAGCTTATCTTGTATTCTACAAGTGTATATTTTATAATCTCCCACCTCCTTATTAAACACAATATTTTCAGCATAAATTCCTAGATTATTTAGTTTCTCTTTAATAGTTGTTACTCTTTTATATCCAGCAAAATGGCTAGGTATTCTTCCTTTTTTCATCTTAGGCACACTATATCCAAAATCATATTTTCTACCACTATCTAACACAGCTAAAACAACACCAGATTTAGAGGAATATATCTTTTCTCCATCTTTTACATAAAACCACTGCTTTAACATTTTTCCTCCTTATATAGCAAACCAAGTTAAACCATTTTCAGCCTTAACAACCTTACAATACTTATTATATTCAGCCCTTATTTTCATAGACGCACTAACACAACATAAAACAACCTCTTTCACTTTCTTCTTTACATAGTCAAGCACAAACTTAACTAAATTATCTGGAACAAGTAAATGGTTGTATCTAGTATTATCTAGATTATTGCCCTTATCTACAATCACATACAAAGTCTTTAAATCCAAAGATTGATAACCATTAAAAAAGAGCCCATTTAGAGCTCTATTATATTCTATCTTATTCTTATATTTTACTATTTTCATTATTTTGCCTCCACTTGTCTTATTATTCCGTCAGTCATATATGAAGCCTTTATAGCTCCATTTCTAGTTAATTTTCTAGCACCAAAAGTATATTTATGAACTTTAGCAGACATTTCCCAATCTTTGAAAAAACGTCTACGCTCACTATCTAAATACTTTTTATCTAAAAAGAAACAATAGTCATTATATATAAAAACATTTATTATTCTTCCTTGATTAATCTTGTCCTTATTGACAAGCTCTAATGCTTTTTCATAGGCGTCTAATAAAGATAATTTCTTATCTCCAGATTGATACTCTATATAAGCAAAATCCCTTTTAATTATATCGCTTTTTATATACATATCATAATCAAAATTATATCTGGCGTCATCAATATCAACTTTGTCATACACTCCCTTATTCTCTACTTTTAACACGAATTGAGGTAAAGACTTTTCTAAATGTTGTCCAAAAGCATTGTACTCCATAACTCCATAAAGCCCTAATTTGTGCTTTTTACATACTGCAACCCTTTTACCCTTATATTTTACCTTATCTGGAAAAGTAAATTGATTACATTCGTTTATAATGTCTTGTGGGTTTGCGTCCAGACTATATTGTAGCACCTTTATTATATGCCCAGATTTAGTACAGACTTTTGCTATTAGACAGTCTACGACCTTCTCTAATTGAACGTGATGATTGTTTTGTAGATATAATTTCATAATATCGCCCCTTATATATAATTTTCTTTCCAGATTAATATAATTAACCAAATAAACACCCTAATTGAATAAAACCTGTACGGTTTTAGTTCAATCTGTTATTTTTTGTCCTTATAGGACAATAAAATACAGTATATGACAATATTATTAAGATGATTATTAAGATAATTATTAGGCTGTGTAACAGCCCTAATACAGAACATAATTTTGCCCTAATACAGAACATAAAAAAATAAGCAAAAATTTAAGCAAATAAAAAAGAGCCTCAAAAGAGGCTCTAATTATTAGAACTCTAAGTAATCATCAATGATTGATTTCATATAGTCGTGATATGCCTTGTCTTGAGCGTCGATTTCAACCTCGTATTGCTCTATGAACTCACCGAAAGTATTAAAATCTTTTCTATCAAGGTTTATTTGGTTGCATAGCTCCTTGAATAGATTGATTGATTTTTCAGTTGCGCCATAGACTTTTGAAACATCATCTTCAGTTATAAAGTCCATAGTTGTGCTTATAGACAATAACTCATTCTTTTGTATTAGTTGCTTTCCTAAAAATATCTCTTGGACTAGTTTTAGTGTTATGTTTTTATCAGACACACCGCACACAACTCCTTGAAAAGTGAATAGTTTACCTGCTAGGTTTGACTTTTGCGAACTATCTAATAGTTTTCCTAGATATACTTTTACATTCTTATCTAAGTCTTGGTGTGAACTTAAATATTCATTGTGTACCTTATTCAATTTAATAAGCTTATCATATCCTTTTGCCTCTTTTACTTGTGTAGTAAACGACTTATAAATCTCATAAGCTTGGTAAAGTGCATCATCTGTTTTAAGTCCTGCTATAAACTTAGGTAAACTTGCGTTACTCATTTTTAATGTACCATTTAATGTAACAGCTTTACCACTATTTTTAGCCATTACCTCTCTTATATCATTCTTTTGTCCTGCTGAAAATCTTACTAATTTAGACATAATTGCCCCCTTTACAATACAGTCGTTTATAGTGTCTGTACCCACTAGATATTATATTACTTATTACAGCATACAAGACGGACTTATACACTCTAAAAAGAATATAATTTATTGCCACTATACAGTAACAATACCTTATAGGATTTTAAATTCGTACTTTAATAAGCTTACTAATATAGTAAGTCTGACTATTATTGTACCCAGATTTATTAAGCAGTAGACGCACTTTAATAGACGTATCACTCTATACAGAGAATACTAAAAATATACACTTTGTTCAGTTTTCTTACTCTTTTGTGTTTGCATCATCTCCCTTTACTTGATAATTAATTATAACATTTTTTTCAGAAAAAGTCAACACTTTTTTTAAATTTTTTCCTTTGAAAGTCAAAGTAAATCAAATTAAATGTTTTGTAAATCAAATTAAATGTAATCAAATTAAATGTTTTGTAGTCCCAATCAAAATCAATCAAATAGTTTGTAGTCCCAATCAAATGTTTTGTAGTCCCAATCAAAATCAATCAAATAGTTTGTAAATCAAAATAAAAAAAGCTTTGAAAGTCAAAATATTTGACCCCTCGAATGTTTGAAATGCTAAGGGAGTACTGTTTACCCCAATTTTTGACAATACAATTTTTTAAAATCCTTTTCTCCATTTAATCAATACTGTTTATGCATAATTGTGGTGATATTATTAAATAATCTGGAATAGAAATACACAATTCTCTGAACTCTTAAGCAAAATGTATTAAATAATTATAGCTCAGCGCCCATACAAAATAGCATCCATAATAAAAATTTATAATCTGGTATAAAAAAATATTATAGATAAATAATGCTTTTCAGAAAAACACGGTACCGTAAATGCAAAAAAATACCACATAAAATAGCTAGAATTCATCTATAAGAAAAATTTATAGTACTATAAGAAAATATTATAAAAAAATAATGCAACGTAAGTGTGGTTTTTGTGGTATATATAATGAGGAGAGAAAACAAAAGAGGAGTAAATAAGTTTGGTGAATATATTAAAATAAACGAAAAATAAATAAACAAACTTCTCTGAATTATATAATACAATGATACAGTGTTAAATAGTTCAATTAAATAAATAATCTCTTCACTGTATATCAATGTTGTTTCTGAAAGAAACAAGCGTTGATAAGTAACGACAGTTACTTGATTAATCTGGAATAAGAAATATTTATAGATAACAATTAGTGTTCCAGATACTTAGTTAATCTATAATTAATGTCCTATGCGACAAGATTACATTTATGACATCAGTACCCCTATGCCGTTTGGCGTATCGTCTTGGATAAGATGGTTTCGTAGGGGTCTTAATATCGTGGGATTGAGGAATGGCGCCTCGTCAGCCTCATAAGCTGAAATATGTCGGTTCGAGTCCGGCTCCCGCTACCAAATGAGTGTTTTGACCGTACGGTTACGGTACTGGACTGTAAATCCGGTTGCCTTATGGTACAAGTTAGTTCGACTCTGACAGCACTCACCATATGGGGATTTCGCCTAAAAGTAGGGCAACAGTCTGCAAAACTGTTTGAAATGGAGCATTACCATTAATCCCCTCCAGATAATATTGTGAAGTAGCTCAATAGGTTAGAGCGTTTGACTGTTAATCAAAATGTTGAGAGTTCAATTCTCTCCTTCACAGCCATATTCAGAGGTCGTCAAGTGGTAAGACAGCAGATTTTGGCTCTGCTATGCGTGGGTTCGAGTCCTACCCTCTGAACCAAAAGGAGATATAACCCTAACAGTAAGGGGGCGGTTTGCTAAACTGCCAGTAGTAGATTTTATATCTGTGTATAGGTGCAAGTCCTATTATCTCCGCCATAAAAAAAGATGTAACCAGATAGCTTGTCGCCAACACGTCTTGGAAAGAGGGCTGTCTATTTTTATTACTTGAGCAATTATTATTCCAGATAGGAGGTAGGAGATGATAGTAGATTATGAGTTATCTGCAAAATATCGTCCTACGGATAGAGCCGTCTGGCTAATGAGCAAAAAAATGGAGGAAGACGGATTAGAAGTTAATAGAAGTATCCTTCGTGCATTAGAGACGGGTGAGATAAAGTATGTAGACCATATGCTTTATAAGCTATGTAGGGGCTGTTTAGAGTACAAGCCTTTAGAAGAGTTCTATACAAATAAGAGATTTGTGATGGATAGAGGGTATATTTGTAAAAGTTGCTCTTCAATACGTAGAAGAATTAAAAAATATGGCACAGTTGGTCATATCTCAGAAGTAGGAATGAATGACAAAGCAGAAGGCTTTACAATGAACCTAAGTGAAAGTACAAAAGAAATATTAAAGAGGAGGCTAGATAATGTCGAGATTGATACAGAAACAACCGATTGATTGGGAAAAGCCTCTACCAAATGAAAAACAAGAAAATTTCTGTCAAGAATATGTTAGATTAGATATGGAAGAGGGTATAAAACAATCTAAAGCTAGAAGAATAATGGCTTATAAATTTGCTTTTCCAGATGCTAGAGATGATGCTGAGGGCAAATTAAATAGCAGAGCGTCTAAATTACTTAAAGATGATAATATTGTTTCCAGATTAAGCTTTTTATATGAAGAATTAGGAGCTGGAATAGAAAATGAAGTAAAATGGACTAAATCTAAAGCAGAAGATGTACTATTAGATATAATTTATGGAGAAGAAAAAACAGAAAACAAGCTAAAAGCATTAGATATGTTAAATAAATTAAGAGAAATTGGAGTTAAGAAAGAAGAAGAGGAAGAAAAACAAATAAGTAGTATTGAAACATTCTTCAATAAGCTTAAGGGGAAAGCATAATGCATCCAAAAGCAGGAGAATTTCTTGAGTTATGTCAAGTAAGATACTATCATAATCCTGTTCTTTTTGCCGAAGAAGTAATAGGTATAACATTAACTCCGCAACAAACACAAGCTCTATCACTCCTTGCTCAAGGTAAACATAAATTAGCTGTCAAATCTGGGCACGGTACTGGAAAGTCCTGCCTTGAGGCGATAGCAATACTATGGTTCTTGTGCACTAGACCGTTATGTAGAGTTGTTATGACTGCTCCATCTGCACGTCAACTATATGATGTACTAATGGCAGAGGTTAGACAATGGTATACACAGTCTATATTAAGGGAGTTTGATATATTTAGATTTACAAGAGATAATATAAGAATTAATAATGCTGAATATGAGGCAGTTTGGTTCGCTACTTGTGTATCGGTTAGTAATCCAGAAAACATATCTGGGATGCACGCGCAAGATATATTAGCAGTAGTAGACGAGGGTGCCGGTGTAGACAACGAGATTTTCGTTAGATTAGAGGGTGTATTAACTACTAAAGGTAGTTACATTATAACGTGTGGTGAATGGGTTGCCTCACGAAAAAGATGTTGTTAACCAAGTGGTTCTTGGGTGTGTTGCCAAGCGCAATGCTAACGGGGGTAAAATCCCGTGCTGAAACTTTTGAAATAATTAACTCTGAGGAGGACGAATATGGAATTTAAAAGATTAAAAGATAGAAGATATAGAATTTATAAGGATGGAACAGTAATAAGAGATGCGTATAGCATTAAGGATAAAAATGGTAGAGTTCATAATTATGATGAATTAGTATTAACGCCAAAGGTTAGTAATACTGGATACATAGTAGTATCTATAAATCGTAAATGGACGCAACTACATAGACTTGTAGCAGAGGCATTTATACCTAATCCAGACAATAAACCTTGTGTAAATCATAAGGATGGAAATAAATTAAATCCAAATGCTGACAATCTTGAGTGGGTAACATATAAAGAAAACCAAAATCACGCAAAAAATAATAACCTTATAGGTGATAGAAGTGGTGTTCCAATAGAAGTATTTGATGATAGTGGCTATATAGGCTCTTTTAAATCTTTTAGTAAATGTGCAAAGGTAATGAACCTTGATAGAAAGATTATTTCTGCAATATGCGATACAGATAGATACTATAAAGGTTTTAGATTTCAAAAGAAAGTGTAGAGGCTAGACTAATGTCGTACGAGTGATTTAACCACATTCGGAAATGCAACACTAATATTAGAAGAGATAGTGCATATTGAACCCTAGTTTCACGACAGGATATTTTTATGATATATTCCATAAGTACCAAAATTCTTACGACTTACTTACTTTTAATTGTGAAGACTCAACAAATGTAAAGCCAGATTGGATAGAGGCTATGAAAGAAAAGTACGGAGAAGAATCAAACATATATAAAGTAAGAGTACTTGGTGAATTTGCTCCTCTTGATGAAGAGGTAGTAATAAGAAGGGAAGAGGTTACAAAATCATATGACAGAGACCTCGAAGAAGATGAAGACTATGAAAATGTTTTTATAGGTGTAGATGTTTCATCTGGAGAAAGTAATGACTATTCAGTTATTTGTATACGTAGACACAATGTTGAAGTTGAAAGAATAAAAGTAAAGATGAGATTAAGAAATTTTAGAGAAAAATTAATTGGCATCATTGAGGATTACGTGAATAATGAAGATACAGTTATAGTTAATGTAGATACTACTGGTCTTGGTTTCCAGCTTGGACAAGATTTAGAGGACTACTTTTGTAATTACTATAACGTTGTTATCAATAAAATAAACTTCTCATACAAGGCTATGAGAAACAAAGAATATGCAAATGTATTTACAGAAATGATATTTCAGTTCGCAGAGATATTACCAAAGATAAAATTATTAGAAGTACCAGAGTCAACTCTGGAAACAGATTTAAGTGGTAGAAGATATGGATATGATTTCTTAAATAGATACCAAGCTGAAAGAAAGAAAGATTTCGTGAAAAGAGTTGGGCACTCTCCAGATGAAGGCGATGCTGTTCTATTAGCTTTTTACGATACATACAATCACGGAGAAGTGGTTGAAGATTATTCTGATAGGGAGGACTGGTACGCTTGATTAAGAATTTCGGTAATACTAGAAATAGCGAAGATGACCAAAGTACTGTAAATGGTAATGACTATATAGATGTTGCCAGAGCGTACTATAATTCTACTATGTATGACGACGGTCTACAAGCAACAGAGGGTATCTTTGATACTGTATTACCTGTATTTAACGCAATACCAAAAGTTGTTAATATAGCTAGTGCTCTTTCAGTAGGTGGAGATATTGAGTCTGTACACCAAGATAAAGAGTGGGTTGATAACGTAGTAAAGAACATAATGCTAGAACAAGAGAAATCTTTTATAGCAAGAGAATTAATATTAGGTAAATCTGTTCTCATAGAGATACAGACAGAACAAGAAAACCCTGTTGACGTAGATTTTCCATATAACCTTTCATACTATTCTGCAGACGAATATGACGTTATATCTGTTGGACAAGATATATATTATGCTAAAATAAAAGGTGTTCAATTCGTTTTAAATGACGAAGGCGATGGATACGAAGAGGTAGACATTGAAAAGATATATATCAAAAACAATGAAACTGGAGAGGCTAAATCCTATATACTAGATGAAGATGGTAATAAGCAAGAAGAAATAACATATCCAGATGGTAAACTACCTTTAGTTGAAATTACGACTACATATGATATGAAACAACTATTCTTTAGTATCGATAGATATAACGAATATGAGTCTTTTATAAGAAGTATACTTTATTTAGCAGGAGAACCTATTATAGCTGGTATAGGTCTTGATAGAATACAAAAACAAGCCAAAGAAGATATGGCTAAAGATAGAATGAAAAAACAAAAGACATTGTTCACTAGAACAGAAACAGCTAAATTACAATTATTAGAAATCAATGGTTCTTCAGCAAAAGTTATGATTGAAAAGCAACACGGTATAGTAGAAAATATAATTAAAGACTATCCAGAGTATTCTATATCAGAAGTGTTATCTGGTTCTAACGTTTCAGAAGAAACTACAAGAATTAGACTTACTGAGATACTATCTAGGGTAACAGAACTTAGAAGAAATCTGGAAAGAGGATTTAATAAAGTTATAGGCATTATAGCATTTTTAGATGGTAAAGATGAAGAGGAAAGATATATAACTCTTGGCGATATGGTCGATGTCAATATGAAAGATATACTAGATAATGCTGTAACTGCATATACAAATGGTCTAATTAGTAGAAAAAGTGCTATGTCACAAATAAAAGAAATGTTTATCAATGAGGATGTTGAGGCTGAGTTTAATGAAGTAATAAAAGAGGAAGAAGAGAAAGCTAAAAAAGCTCAAGAAATGGCTCAAGCACAAGGAGGAGAAGAGAATGGCAACGACAATAGACAAGGAAAAGATGATAGCTCTGCTACAGGATAAATTAGGAGATGGTATTGACCTATCTGGAATAACAGATGATGATGTTAGTGCATTATTAGTAATAACTCCAGATGAGGACGACCTTGAAGATGATGATATTCCAGACGATAATGGTGACGATGGGAGAGATGATGAGTTAGATAAAGGCGATGATGATTTTGGAGATGATGATATAGACCTTGATGATTTAGATGAAAGCCAAATGACTGCATCTGAAAAAATGTTATACAGAGCATTAAAAAAACAAACAGAAACAAATAGAAAAGAAAAATTAAATGCACTAATAGTTTCTTCTGATATTGATGATGGTTCTAAGGCAATGCTTAAAGAGATGGTTTCATTGGGGGCAACTAAAGAAAAAATAGAACAACTTATAGCTAAGACAATAGAGTCAAATAATAAAAATAGTAGAAACTTTGGAGCAGGAACTAGAATGTTCAGTAAGAAACAAGCAAAATTAACAAAAGATATAACTAAGCAAAAAGTAAAAATAGGTTCAAGAGCTTGGGGAGAGTCTTTAGTAAAATAGGAGGAATGTGAGGATATGATAAAAGAATTTAAGAACATTTACACACCAGAGGTGCAACCTTGGCACAAAATAGAATTCTCTATTGCATCTCAATTAAAACTAGAGGGTGCTGATTTACAAAAGAAAGTTATACCTGCTGGTACATTATTAAAAGCAACAACTACTGGAAAAAGAATTGAATTAGAGCCAGAAAAAGGAGTTAAGATTGCATTAGTTGCAGACGTTGCTGAAAAGATGGGTGTGCTAATTCACGATGTAGAAGTTGAAGAAGGTGTTGATACATATGCTGTTGGTGTTATGATTAAAGGTGTTGTTTATGACGACGTAATGAAAACAGCAAACACTGGAACTAACTGGACAGGGGCTGTTAAAGAGGCACTACTACCAAATATCACTACTTATAATGTAATCACAGAAAAGAAATAATTGGAGGTATAAATAGAATATGGTTATGAAAATGTTAGATGTATTTACAAGTGCATCATTTGTAGGATACATAGATAAAAGAATAAAAGAATTAGAGGAGCAATTAGTACTAAAATCTATCTTCCCAGATAAGAAAACAATGTCAATGGACTATTCTTACATCAAAACAACTAATGGAGCAATCGAGTTAAGTGCACCATCTGCATTTGATGCTGAGCCTATAGCTCAACAAAGAAGTGGTTTCGACGCTATGAGCGGAGATATGCCATTATTCAGAAGAAAAATGGTTCTTTCAGAAAAAGAAAGACAAAGATTAATGATTGCGCTACAAACTGGTAATGTAGAAATGGTTAAATCTATCCTATCTGAAATCTACGACGACCAAATGACTTTAGTTAAAGGTGCAAGAATGACTATGGAGTTCTTAAGAAGTAGAGTTCTTATGGATGGTAAAATCACTATTGCATCTAAAGGTGGAGCTGTAAACTTAGATTATAAAGTTCCTGCTAAAAACAAAGTTACATTATCTGGCGCTACTGATGAGTGGGATAACCCAGAATGTAAAATTGTAGACCAAATTCAAGGTTGGCTTGATAATGTTGAAGACGCAACAGGAGTTAGACCAGATACAGCTATTATGAACAGAAAAACATTCAGATATTTAAGAGAGAACAAACAAATAAGAAACAACTTATTACCTGCGTCTCTATTAGCTACTGGAACTGTTGCTGATGGTCAAATTATATCTGATACATTATTAGAGTCTGCTTTCAAGACTTTAACTGGAATATCAAATGTAATTGTTTACAATGCAAAAGTTACTATGGATAAGAGAATGTATGACTTAATTGAAGACAATAAAGTTACTTTCTTCCCATCAACAGTTGCTATGGGTAATACATTAATAGGTGTTTCTCCTGCTGAGTTTAACGCTCAAAACATTGCAAATGCTGGAAACGAAATATCTATTACATCAGAGGGTATCGCTGTTTCAATGAAAGTTAATGATACACCACCATACACTGCTGAAACATTTGCTGAGTTCATTGCTGTTCCTACATTCACAGGTTCAGACTTTGTATTCCAAGCAACAGTAGTAAGTTAATAAAAATTATGAGGGGAGAAATCCCCTCTCTTAAATTAAGGAGGAAGATAGATAATGGCAAGAGGAAATGAGATGACAACAACTAAAATGGTAGAGTTTAGAAAAGATAGAATGGTAGTATATAAAGGTAAGACATATAATCCGGGTGAGCTTGTTGAGTTACCAGTAGAAGATGTTGAATACCTATTAGCTAAAAATCTTGTTACAGAGAAAAATGTTTCTAAAAAATAGGAGATAAAATGGATGAACAAATACTAGAACAATTAAAAAAGCTATATCCAGATATAGAAAATGAAAATCAAGACTTTATTAAATCTCTTATAGAGATAGCAACTATTATTGCCACAAATGATGGTCTAACTGATGATAAGCTAGTATCAGGTATAGCTTTGCTAGTATTAGATATATTATTCCCATCTCATAGCGAGTCTGGTGTTAAGTCGAGAAGTATTGATGGCGTATCTGAGTCTTATGGAACTAGTTATACTACTTCCAGATGGAAAAGATTATATGATATGCTTGTTAATGGAACATATGACAGTAGTATATCTTTATACTATGTAGGTGTAGATGGCTAATTTTAGAAAAGGACAGCTTGGAGATGTTCAGCAAATGCTTACTAATATCAAGAAGTTAAATGGTAAGAAGTTTATAGTTTCTGTTGGTATGTCTAGTAATGGTATGGAGCCGAATGAAGACCCAGCATACTATGGAGGAGTCCTTGAAGAAGAACGTAATCCTGCAATAGTTGCAACAGGTAGAGATTATAGATTTCTTTCTCCAGCGCTTGATGGATTTGAAAAGGAACTAGACATTAAACCTCTGATGAAGAAATTATTAAGAGCAGATGGTAAAAGAAGAGGAAATAAAGAAATGATTGAGGCATCTAAAGTATATGGTCAACAAGCAGTAAAGAAGGTTAGAGATTATATAATGTTTGATGCTCCAAATTATCCTAATAGAGAAAGAAAGAACCCGACTCTTATGGATACTTTGTCTCTTTTTAATAGTATTTCTTATAGGGTTTATGATAAATCTAGAAAAGTAGTAGGACGTGGTAAATAATGTTTGTAGATTTAAGAGGTTTCTTGAACGATATATCTGTTACTACTAATCTTAAAGTTAGACTAAGAGTTCATAATAATACAGACGAATTTGGTATTCAGAAAGAACTTGCTGACGATACTATTGATGTAGTTGGAGCTGTTGTTGAAAAGCTAGAGAATGGACTTAATACTAATACTGGTATGTATTTTGAGAGAGTTGTATATAAAATATATCTGGATAGAAAAAAATATGGTATGCACGATTTTACAGGTGCTGAGATAGAATATAAAGGCAAGATACTTAAATGTACATCCTATCCATTAAATAGGAGTTATGCATCACACTTTGTAATAAATGCTACTGAAAAAAAGGTGGTAGGAGATGCTTAATGCTGATAATAAAATTAATTCCCAGATTAAAGACTTTATAGAGTTTACTGTCGGTAGGGATTTACAGGTATATAATGCATCTACAATAATTACTGCACCTAGTAAACCAAATAGAATAGAGTTTAAGCTAGATAACTTTCAAAGTTTGGGATTTAATCAAAGAAAAGATATAGAAACACAAAACGAATTAAAGATAGGCGTAAGCTCTATGTATGATTGTGTTTTAGAAATAAGAGTTATAGATACGCCATTAAGTGCAATGGCAAAAATGACTAGAATAATAGGTGGATTAAATCACTCTGATTTAAGAAATTCCTATTTAGGTTTTTTATCAATTAAACCACATACAATAAGACAAACAAATTATGAAGTTAAACAAGATGGAGATATTTACAGAATAGAAAGATTATTAGTTGATGTTTCATTATCACTTTATGAGGAATTTGAATTAGATTGGTTTAATAAGATAGAAAATGTAGAATTACATATTAACGGTGTTGTAAGTGATAAATGGACTTCTATATATGAAGAACAAAATGACAATACTTGGGAAGATGTATTCAATCAAAAAGAAGGTATAGTAGATAAGGAGGTAATAAATTGAAAATAGTAGACGTAGTAGTAGTAGACCTTACAAGACCAGTCGAACAGAAAGGTTTTAAAAAGGTTGCATTAGTTGACTGTACAAAAGTTGTTAGTCTTCAAACTGTAACTGACGTTAAGGGTTTAACTGGTATAACTGCAACTGTTGCATCTAGCTACTTTGGAAATGGTGGAGGATATTTAACAGTTACTGGTGCAGATTTATCTAGTACAACAAATGGCTCTGAGTTGACGCCTCTATTACAAACACTTGTAGATAAGCAAGCTCCATATGGTATCACATTAATAATGCCTAAAAGTAAACAAAAAGTAATATTAGCTAAAGCTAAAGAGTTTGTTGAGGCAAATGAAATGCTATGTGTTACAGAGATAATTGGAGAAGGGTCTGAAGTAAATACAATAGTAGATGGTTTAAATTCTGATAGAGTTGCTGTATTCGCATCTAAAGAGGCTCAATTTACAGGATTGGGTGCTGGTGTATGTGGAATGGGATTTCCTCAGAATGAGGGTTCTTTGACTTGGGCTAATAAGGTTATAACAGGTGTTAAATTATCTGGATATACATTAGCTGATGAGGCTAAGTTACAAGCTAAAAATATAAACTATTTAACTCACGAGTTAGGATATAATATTACACAGTTTGGTAGAACATTATCTGGAAGTAATATAGATATAACTAGAAGTAAAGATTGGTTAAAGAATAGAATTAAAGAGGGTCTAACATATGCTTTAGTTAATGCTAAGAAGATACCTTTTACAAATAGAGGGCTATCAAGAATTAGCTCTGCATTAGACCAAATAGGTACACAAGCAATTCAGCAAGATATGTTAGTATCTTATACTATTTCTATTCCAGATGTAGATGATATACCTGTTGCAGATAAAGCTAATAGAGTATTAAATAATGTAATATTCACAGCTCAATTATCTGGTGCAGTAGAAACAATATCTGTTGAATTACAAATAGTTTTATAATAGGAGGAAATGATGGCACAAAACGTTCAAGTATATAAGTTTAGTGAGGTAATATTCTCTATTGCAACTATACCTGTTGAAGACATCCCAGAAGATGGAGAAATCAGAGTTACATATGATAGAGAAAGAATAACTAAACAGAATGATGTAAATACTGGTGGTATTTATTCTTGGAGACACGCTAAACCAGCTAGAATAGAAGTTCCTATACTTCCACATTCTAATTGGGTTGCTTGGTTACAGAATTATAGAAATCAAGGTAAAATGATACCGATAGCTTTAGAAGATAGAAATGCCTATAATTCAAGAGGTAAATTTATATGTCCAAAAGCTATGATACAGGATGCCGAAGTAGTTTATAGTGCAGATGCGCAAGCACAAACATTTATTTTTGAGTGTATTCATCTTGATGATGCTTATGCTCCAGTTGACTTAGTACCAACAACAACATTATAGGAGTAGAGGAGTGATAGATATATGAATTTAGAAAAAATGAGTATTACAATATGTGGTAAAGAATATACTTTCTTAAGACCAATGGCTATTCAAATGGTAGAAATGGAAAGAAGGTCTATGATTGATGGTGAGTTTAATATGTCTGCTTATGAAAAACAATTACTAGAAATGGTCTCAAAATCAATTAAAAAAGAAGACTTAGTAAAATTCATTGGCTCAGATATAACATTATCATCTGGTGTAGTATTATCTCCTAAGCAAATTAGCTTAGAACAATATGAAACATTAGTAGATGGACTAGCTACACGTCCTGTTGTTAATACTGTTGAAGACTTTATGTCTATGTGTGGACAAAGCAAATATGATATTAGTTCATTAACAAAAGATGATGTTTATGCTATACTTGATGCTTGTGCCACATTATACGATAGAACAGAACTTGATATTGTTATTGAGAAATTAAATAGCTTTTGTTAAGCCCAAATTTTTTACTAGTAAAGGTGTTGATTTAAAAAGATATTATGACTCCTTAACTTCACTTAATCAAATATATCTTACTGTTCTATTGGAACTAGGTAATAGGGATACAGTAAATTCTCTTACTGAGGACGAGCTGTATTCTCTATATTATATGATTATTGAAAAAGAAAAAAGGAGGGCTATAAGTGGCTGATAAGGAAACTAAACAAGTAGAATTAATTGTTACGCCAAAGGTTGATGAAAAGGCAATGGCTAATACAGAAAGAAAACTTAAAAAGTTAGATAAAAAGCAAATATTTTCTTATGTAGAAAGACCGTTTGATGCACAATATAATTCTCTTTCCAGATTACGTAAGATGTCTAATTATAAAAGTTTTGAACCAAGCTATATGAAGTTATGGAGAGAAAATTATAGAAAAGAAAGACGTGAATACGTAAGAAATAAAATGAGAGAAAATAAAATATCTTATTTAGAAAGTATAGCAGGCTTAGAGGCTAAGAAAAGAATTGAGTCAATAGGCGCTCCAAATATAGCTGAACAATATTTATTAAATAAAAAATATACAAAATCAAATATGTTTAATAAAAATAAGAATGGTTTTTATACAAGAAAACTTGATAAGACTATATACGATAGATTGTCAGATAGAGTAAAAAGTTTTTTTGCTGGTGGCAATAAGCCTTATGATAATGCACCTTTTAGAAAGCTTATGATGTATCTTGGTAGTGCTATGTTATTACAATATGCTGTTATGATGGCTGGTACTGCTATAAAAAGTGTCTTGACTACTGTTGCAGATACTGAAGTAGAAAGTCTAAAAGGTACTGCTTATAGAAATAGATTAGCAGACACAACTCAATTCGATAAGGCTACTAAGAGATACTCAGAGTTATCTGGTATGGCTGATTTTTCATCAAGAGCTAAGTTTGCTGATTTCTATGGTAGATTACAAAATCTTGGAATAAATACACAATCTCTTGACCCAGATACTTTAGTAAAGGTAATGCGTGGTATAGAATTTATGACTGGTGAAACACCAGAACAAGTTGATAAAAAATTATTATCTTTATTATCTGGAAAAGGAACTAAAGAAGAAACAAAAGAATTTGGTATTACAAGCAAAAATAATCCAGTTCAAATATTAAATGATATATATGAAACATTGAAAGAGAACACATCTGCGTCTGTCGGTATGGAAAAAATGTTATTAAGAGATAGACTAAAAGCTATATCAGAAAGACCAAGAGAGATGTTTAATAGACTTCATAGTAATTATTCTTTCGTATTTGATACAATAAGTAAAAACTTTGATAAGTTTATTAAAGGTATATTTGGTGGAGATAATAGAGAGATACAGGGTAGATGGAATGTATTTTTTAATACTATAAGAGAGTTTACAGATGAAGTTTTAACAGAAGAAAATTCACAATTATTTGCAAAATATATTATAACACCTATGGGGAGAGTGGTCGCAACAGGTACTGCTTTTGCTAAGTCTATGAGAGACCTAAATGATAAAACCGATGGTGCCTTAGGAAAGATTGCTGAGTTTGTAGTTAAAATAGGTATATGGTCAACTGCTTTAAGTAGTGCTTTATGGGCTATAAGTCTTCCAATCAGAGGTGTAATATCTCTAGCGGAAAGATTGCATCTTAAAGAAATATGGGATTTTGGTAAAAGCTCATTTAGTGGAATAAAAGACAATGCAACCAATATGTTTAATGCAGGTAAGCAATATGCTACTAACGCTTGGAATACAGGTAAATATTTAGTTTCATCTATACCATACTATGTTGCTAATGCTGGAACTAAGGCTAGTAATTTTATAGGTAATCATATTGGAAGTGCTGGAGTTGGTGCTGGTTTATTATTACATAGTGTTCCTGCTGGTGCTCCAGATTTAAATGATGCTAATAATATGTTTAGCGACTTTAATTATACAGCTATACCATCTGGAAATAGTAATACTACAAATGGAACATATATAAATGCACAAAATGTATATTTAAACAATGGTGACTTTACTGCCGATACATTAATTAATGGAAGTGGTTATTAGTGATTATAAGTGGATTAGTTAATTATTTTAAAAGCTTATCTGTCGGTGGAAGTGTAATCAATTTATTTACTGGAAGTAGAAAGAAAGTAAGATTATTTTATGCAGATGAAGATATACTTAGCGAGGCTAGAAGTTTAGAGCTTGATGCTACAACTGAATTTATGATGACATTAGATACACAGCTAATGAAAGTTCCTGCTGAAGACCAAGTTGTATATACCCACGGAGCATTACTTAAACCAAAAAGAATAGATATTAAAGCCCATATAGATGTTGTTAAATTAGAGCAGATAAATGAAATGTGGGCTAATCTTGTTCCAGTTTGGGTTATGTGTAGTAAAAATATGCCGGGGGTATTAATACAAGCAGACTATTGGTCATCTGGAACTACTAAGTTTGCTATATCTAGTATAACACTTCTTGATAGCGGTTACGATAATACTGTTGCTGTAAATATATCTCTTGAAGAGGTAAGACTGTTTTCATATCGTTCTCAATTAATGTATACATTAAAGACAAATAAAGCATCTGTAAAGAGTAAGATTAATAAGGTATCTGGTAATAATGGTACATTGGCTGTTGAAACTCCATTTTGGAAAAGAGGTCTTACTCCAGAAGATTATGTTGGCAGTACGCCTAATTAGAGGTGATTAAATGGTATATAGAGTACTTACTAATTATTTAGTAAATTCAGAAAGAGATTTATATACAGTTATGTCTATTGAAGGTATTAGCGTAGAAATACATATTACTAAATCTGTTGTATCGGATAGATGCTTTATAACTATAAAAGAAGATGGGGTAGAAATTGTTACTGGTAAACTATGTACTGCATTTGAATACATATATAAGAGTTCAAGAGTTGAGGAAACGAAAAGACTAAAGGGAGATTTTTACTTCTCATATACAACAGAAGACACTTTCAATAAAAATTTTGATTATAAATATCTGGGAGATAAATTATTTTTATTTTATGACAATAAGGAGGAGTAATAGTGAAACAGGCAACTGCTAGCGTTGTGATATATGGTATAACAGATTTTGATAAAGATGGCGTTGAAGATGTTGTTAGATTTACTTTTACATATCCAGAATGTCATTTTGAATTTAGGGTATCAGACATTGAGTCTGAGTCGCCTAGTGCTTGTTATTTAAAAATACCCGGTATATCAAAGCAAACATATTCACTATTTGAAGATAAAAGATTTGCAAAATATGGCAAGAACCAAATAGTAGAAATATACTTTGGATATGATAGGGAAGAAGAGCTTGTTTATAGAGGTGTTGTATCTCGTGTAAGATACCACTTTGATTTTGGAGCTCAATGGATGGAATTATTATTAGATAAAAATATGAAAAAGTTTAAAACACAAAAACATAGTATATGCATACAAAGACAATCTAATATATTTGAGGCTCTATCTATTATATGTGATGCTTATGGATACACATTTGAGTGCCCAGATGCACAAGATTTAAAAAGTATTCAGATAGCACCAACTACATTTGAGGGAAATATGGAAGATTGCCTAAAGACAGTTATTGGAAATAAGATGTCGTACTATGTAGATATGGATAAAATAGTTGTTTATTCAAAAACAAAATCTATAAATGTTAGTTACATACTATTGTTTAGTAATGGACTTATTGCTTATCCAGTTTTGGATACTAATAAATTAGAAGACGGAGAAACATATAGTATAAAACATAGAATAATGCCGGGAATAAAAGTTGGTAGTATATTAAAGATGCCAGTAGATAAAAATGGTGATTACTCTGAGAATGATACAAATTCGTATGAAGAATATATTGTAAGAGAGTATGTTACTAACTTTTCTAGTTCCCAGATGATAACAGAAATGGAGTGTGAAAAGAGAAATGGATAGAAATATATCTTTTAAAATAGTTAAAAGTATGTTAGACAATATAAAGCAAACTATAAACACTTTATTTCTAGCTATTGTAGAGGAATATAATGTAGAGACCGGAAGAATAACAGTTATACCTAAGTTAAAAATGTTGGATAATTATGGGAACTATATAGATAGAGCTATGCTATTTGAATGTCCTACGTGCTGTATAAAGGCGCAAAACTTCTATCTACGTATTCCTTATAAGAAAGGCGACATTGTATATGTAGGATGTAGTCAAGAGGCTTTAGATGACCTTTTATTGAATGGTGAAACATCTGCAACTAATCTTGATGGTGTAAGTAGATTTAGGTTAACTGATGCTGTTATACTCGGTGGTATATTTGTAGATACAGAAAATAAGATGACATCTGAAAACCCAGATGATTTTATTATACAAAATAGAGATAATAATGATATTATAATATTAAAGAAATCTGGAGGAGTACAAGTAAAGACATCTTCTAAATTCCAGATTGATGCTAGTGAAGTTGAAATTAATGCTGATACTATGAATATGAATGTTGGCACTACAACAACTAATGGAAATAGTATAACACAGAATGTGTCAACTACAACAAATACTGGAAATGTAGAAGTTACTGGTGCTTTAAAAGCTGGAACAATAGACAGTACTGGTAAAGGTATTTCTCTTGATAATCACACGCATACATATCAAAAACCAGAACATGTTGCTGGTACAGAGTCTACAAGTGTTGCTAAGTAGGAGGTGTTTATGGATATATATAATACTGCAACATTATCAGATAATTTTGATATAGCTTTTACAGAAAATGGATTTGTATCTATATCAGAAAAAAGTAGCGCTGTTGCCGATAGATTAAAAATGGAACTTTCTTCAAATAGCAACTGGTCTTTAGACGACACACTCGGTATGAACTGGGTTGATAAATATTCTACTGGATTATTACAAGTTAAAGACCCAGAGCCTATTATAGTAATGGCTTTAGAAAGAAAAATAAATAGTATATCTGGTGTTAAGGAAATAGTTTCTATTTCTCTTTCTCCAGTTAAAGATAGAAGTATATTAGTAGATATAGTTGTTAAAACAACAGAAAATGAAGAAATAAGAATACAAAGTGAGGTGGGATAATGGGATTAGAGAGAGCTGGATATAGTTTAACTACATCTGGAGAATATCTTGATAAGATACTACAAGACCTAAATACAGAGTTTCCAAATATGTCTAATGCCTCTAATAACTTAACTGTAGTATTAGCAAGAATACTTGCAAGTGTATTAGAAGAAAATGATACTATAAGGGGAGAGGGTTATAACAATGTTTATGTAGCCACTGCTGTTGAAGAACATTTAGATAAGGCTGTATCAATAGGTGGTATAACAAGAAGATATGGAACAAAAAGCTATGGTAAAATAAAAGTTACTAAAACAGATGATGTTTCATCAATATCAATCCCACCTAATACACTTATAGAAACAAATGATGTACAATTCACTACATTAAATACAGGATATGTGCCAATAAATTCGTCTGCTCCTGTTGAAATAGAGATAGCATCAGTAGAAACAGGTATTAGTCAAAATGTAACTAGCGGTTCTGTATTTACTCCTGTTGTAGCTATAAGAGGATTAGATAAAATGATATGTGAACAAGGAACTGCTGGAGGAACAGATACCGAGTCAGACCAAGAGTTAAGAAGAAGATATTATCTTACAATTAGTTCATATTCTAACTCATCTTTAAATGGTATTATATCTGAAGTTGCAAAAATGGAAGACGTAGTTAGGGTATCTGGAAGAGAAAATAACTCTGATGTTGAAGAAAATGGTTTACCACCACATTCGTTTGAGATATTCTGCGATGGAGGCTCAAACCAAGATGTAGCAGAAACTATATTCTATGTTAAGCCAGCTGGAATACAAACACACGGAGATGTACAAGTAGATATTCCTTTTAATAATAATACATATAGAGTTTCTTTTTCCAGATTTAATAGACAGACAGTATATTATAAATTAACTGTAAAACCGAACATAGGAACTGCCACAACAGAGCTTGAAAAGGATATTAAGAAAGCTATAATAGATTATACAGCATCATCAACAGTAATAAACCATTCTGAGTTGGTTGGATATTTATATAATAATGTAACTGGTATAGCGTCACTTTCGAATATAAAATTTGGTTTTACACCAAAGCCAACTACTGATAATGAGATAACTGTTGATGTTGGTAAAACATTTAATACTGATGATGAGAAAATATCTGTAACATTAGCTGGTGGTGCATAATGGACTTTAGAGAAAAATTAATATCTATGTTGCCTCATAAGATAAGAGAAGATGGAAATGGTACTAATATAAAGAAACTATTAAATATCTTTGCAGATTATCTTGAGGCAGATAGAATTCATAATGTGGAATATAGTAATCTAATTTCTATAAACGATATATCTGGCGTAGAGTTAGACCTGTATGCTGATATGTTTTTTATTTATAGAAATGCAGGAGAAAATGACGAAGATTTTAGAAAAAGAATAATTAAGACTATAATATTAAGAAAAACAGGAAATACTGTTCCAGCTATACAGGGTGTTATAAATCAGTTTGTTACAACTGGTAGTATAGAAGTAAAAGAAAATCATCTTGGTCTTCCCGGGAATATATACCTTGTAGGAGATACTAAAACAGATACATTTGAATTTGTATTTGAACTTGTTAAAGATTTAGTTCCCGCTGGTGTTAGATTATTCGTGCCATTATTTATGGTTGGTACTTGGCAAGATTTACAAGATGTTGCTAAAAATCATTTATGGGAAGATGTTAATGAAGATATTTATATTTGGTAAGGAGGAATAATGAGAAAAAGTAAATATTATGGAGTAAATGTTCCAGAACTTGGAGATAGGGCTGATATAACAGTAGTTTCTCAAGCTATAATAGATAGTGAAAATAATCAATCTGGAAAAGTAGAAAATATGAAAGCCACTGTAAGTGGAACTATTATTAGCTTAACTTCTGAAACTAGACAAGATGCACTCTTAAAATATTACAATGGATTAGCTATACAATTTATATCTCCAGTAAGTGTAAACTCTGGTTCATCATATAAAATTAAAATAGGAAGTCTAACTGAGCAACCATATAATAATAAAGTAGGTCTAAGAGCAGGAGATATAGTTCAAGCCATATATGGAAGTACAGGATTTGTTTCAGCTAATGCACCTATACCTAGAAGTTCATCTGTTTCTAGCGATAGTGAAACTTCAGTTGCTACATCTAAAGCTGTTAAACAAGCCTATGACAAAGGAAAAGAAGGTCTTGATAAGGCAAATAAAAAATTAGATGCTGGAGCTGTAAGTGTAGATTATAATACTGGAAAGAAAATTGAAGATAA